>Ga0315330_10002314_pt1 | contig 13043 bp, 11 predicted proteins | sample M140m34915metaG_FD_203453 | JGI IMG/M metagenome (GOLD analysis project Ga0315330, IMG submission 203453) | Ammonia-oxidizing marine archaeal communities from Monterey Bay, California, United States - M1 40m 34915 | ecosystem: Environmental > Aquatic > Marine > Intertidal zone | place: USA...
TGTGGGATCCGCTTTTAACACCTCATCAAGGTTATCATTTGTCGCGCCCATGAAGAAAGAATAATTTGCAATCGAGTTTTTCGACGCAATCACATATTTATCTTCCAAGAGCTCTTGGGTAGTAGCATTTGGTACTGTATTTGGCATTTCCATATAAGAGGTGATGCCTCCAGCAACGGCAGCTCTAGATTCAGTATAGATAGAGGCTTTGTGTGTTAGCCCAGGCTCCCGAAAGTGGACCTGGTCATCAATACAGCCAGGAAGGATGTAGCTTCCCGTCACATCAATAACCTCTGCATGTTCTGCCGAAAGATTCTTTCCAATACTTTGAATTTTACCATTCTTAATAAGGATGTCTTTCTGTTCTTTTGACCCCTCATTGACAACAATACCGTTTTTTAAAATATAGTCCATTATAATTTCATATGTCTCATTTTCCAAACACCTAAAAACGCTTCCTTAAATATCCCTGTGCTCATTTTGGAATCTCCTAGTACGCGGTCTACGAATGTAATGGGAATTTCTTTTGTCTTAAAACCATGCCTTATAACTGCATATTTCATACATATTTGAAAGGCATAGCCTTTAAAAGTGACGGCGTCGAGGTTTATTTTTTCAAGAACATTCAATCTGTATCCTTTAAACCCTGCGGTTGTATCTCGAATGGAGATGAATAGTATAATACGAACATAAACACTTGCGAAATAGGACATAAGAATCCTTTTCATAGGCCAGTTTTTCACCTTGCCACCTTTACAGTATCTTGATCCAACCACGAGGTCAAATCCTTTTTGCAGTTGATTGTATAATCTTATTAAATCATCAGGATCATGGGAAAAGTCACAATCCATTTCAAAAACAAAATCATATTTTCTTTTAATTGCCCATTTGAAACCATGAATATATGCTGTTCCCAAGCCAAGCTTTCCTTCTCTTTTTTCAAGAAAAATACGGTCAGGTTTTTTTTTCATAGCGCGCTCAATTAGCTTTGCTGTGCCATCAGGAGAATTGTCATCTATAAAGAGCAGGTAAAAGTCCAGCTTCAAATCTAAAACTGCATCAATCATCTTTTCAACGTTTTCTTTTTCGTTGTAGGTAGGAATAATAATGAGCGATTTTGGATGCATAATTAGGTAAGAAACGAAGTTAGTGATTTCACTTGAAAAAGTAGTTTTTAGGGTTTCATTTGTGAATTTTTAGCAAAAAAAAGCCGCACGAGGCGGCTTTAAATTATTCAAAAGGAAGGATTTACTTATCTCCTTTTTCTTTATCTTCTGATCCGGACTCTTCTTTAGCACCTTCTTTCCCTTCTGCTCCTTCTGCTCCTTCTGCTCCTTCTGCTCCTTCAACTTCTTCTTCTTCTTCTTCTTCGTCATCAAGTGCACCACGTGAAATTTTGACACCAAGAACAACTGCATTCGCTGGATCCAAAATCGTCACTCCAGGGATGCTTACCTCTGAAACCCGAATAGACTGACCGATTCTGATAGGCGTAATGTTTAAAGTAATCGCATCAGGAAGGTCGCCCGGCAGTCCAAAACAAGAAAGTGTTCTAAATGCCATGTTTAATTTACCCCCGTTGAGGACTCCTTTCGCAGCTCCTTTTGTTCTTACAGGAAGATCTACTCTTACTTTTTTACTGTCATTTAGCTCATAAAAATCTACGTGCTGTAAGGTGTCTTTAACAGGATGTTGTTGAACCTCTCTAACAATACCTACTGCCTTTTTACCTTCAATATCCAATTCCACTTGATAAACCTCAGGTGAAAAGATAATTTTATCTAGTTCTACTCGTTTAACCGAAAAGTGAGTTTGCTCACCCTGTCCATAAAGGACACACGGGACCCTGTTTTCACCTCTAAGTGAAGCAGCGTCTTTTTTCCCTACGTTCGCCCTAAGCGAACCGCTCAATTGTGCTTTTTTCATTTTTATATTTATTTAAGATATTACAAAGTGTGAACTAATAGACTCGTTGCTAATTAGTTTTTTAATGACATCAGAGAATAAATCTGCAACCGTAATTACCCGGATCTTATCACTCTTTCCATTCAAAGGAATGGTGTCAGTTACGATCAGTTCTGTAAGCTGAGAGGCATTGATTCTATCATATGCAGGCCCCGAAAGGACAGCGTGTGTACAAAATGCACGTACGCTTAAAGCTCCTTTATCCATCAGTAAGTCTGCTGCTTTGGTTAGTGTTCCTGCGGTGTCGCACATGTCATCGATAATAAGTACATCCTTACCAGAGACATCCCCGATTACAGTCATTTCTGCAATTTCGTTGGGTTTTTTTCTGTGTTTATGACAAAGCGCAAGGCCACAATTCAATCTCTTAGAATAAGAGTTTGCTCTTTTTGCGCCTCCAACATCAGGTGCAGCAATTACAATATTATCTGATGGCAATTTTTCAATTTCTTTTAAAAACAGAGTAGAAGCGTAAAGGTGGTCCACAGGGACCTCAAAAAACCCCTGAATTTGATCTGCATGAAAATCCATGGTCATTATCCGGTCTACCCCAGCTGCCATTAACATATTTGCTTTAAGCTTTGCACCGATCGCAACTCTGGGTTGGTCCTTTCTATCTTGTCTAGCAAAACCATAATAGGGCATTACGGCAATAATCTTTCGGGCAGAAGCACGACGCGCTGCGTCTACAAGAAGTAAAAGCTCAAATAAGTTTTCTGTGGGCGGCATTGTAGACTGAACAATGAATACATCTTGGCCTCGAACGGTTTCTTCCAATGAGGGTTGAAATTCCCCATCGCTAAATACATTTACCTTAACATTTCCGAGCTCTTGCCCGTACTGTTTAGCTATGCTTTCTGCCAGCTTCTCAGATGCTCGACCTGTAAATATTTTAACGCCCATGTTTTTCCATTAGAAAATAGGTTGCAAAATTACATAAAATAATAGATTCATCAAATAAAACTACTGATTTACAACTATCAATTTTTGTGATCTTTAGTGCGCTTCAATTTTTTAAACAAAAGTGTGGGTAACAAATGTTTTAAAGTAAATTTGTTGAGCATGAATCAAAAAAGGAAAAACCTCAAAATGTTCGGTAGGCTCATAAGGTTTGTGAAGCCTTATAAGACCCTTTTTGTTTTGGCCGCATTCTGCGTCATACTCCTTTCCTTTTTAAGCCCATTTCGGCCTTATTTAATCGGGACAATGGTTGACCGATACATTGTCAATAGCCAGAATGCCGAGCTGCTCCTAACCTGGTCTTTTGGAATTGCAGGACTATTATTGGCCGAGGGAGTGCTTCAATTTGCATCTAGTTATTTTTCCAATCTTTTGGCTCAGTCAGTTATTCGTGACATTCGAAAAAATCTATTCAAACATATTGTCTCATTTCGGATGAGGTATTTTGATAAGACCCCTGTGGGCGCCCTTGTCACTCGTGTTGTTTCAGATCTTGAAGCCATTACACAGGTTTTTTCTTCTGGAATAATGGAAATATCCGGAGACTTAATTTCTCTTTCGATGGTGCTTTCTCTTATGTTTATTACAAATTGGCAGCTATCTCTGATGACGCTCATTCCTATTCCGCTTTTAATTGTTGCAACACGAATTTTTGCAAAAGCTATGCGCTCTAGTTTTCAGCTCGAAAGATTGCAGGTAACCAAGCTTAACACTTTTGTTCAAGAGCATTTGACTGGCATGTCCATTGTTCAGATATTTAACAAGAATAAAGAGGAGTATTCAAAGTTTGTCGAAATTAATAAGGGTCATCGCAAGGCTCACATCAATGCAGTATGGGCCAACTCTATCTTTTTCCCTGTTGTTGAGATGCTTAGTTCTTTGTCCATAGCTTTTTTGTTGGTCTGGGGAGCCTTGCGTGTGGACGGAAAGTCGGCGATTGAGATCCAAGCCATGTATGGTCAAATTATTGCATTTACTTTATGGATTTATCAGTTGTATAGACCAATCAGGCAATTGGCGGATAAGTTTAACGTGCTACAGCGTGGTGTTGTCAGAGCAGAACGAATATTCGAGATTTTAGACCATGACGCACAGCGTCAATCTGGAGGTTCTCTTGAGGAGGTTGATTTTAATGCCGACATATCTTTTAAAGGAGTTTCGTTTGCCTACAAAGAGGGCCAAGATGTATTAAGAGATATTGATTTAAACATTGAAAAAGGCACAACAGTAGCTATTGTTGGCTCTACGGGCGCCGGGAAATCTACGATTGTAAATATTTTAGGGCGGTTCTATGAGCATGAACGTGGCGAAATTCGAATAGGAGAGGTGAAAATTGAGGATATTCAATTGTCTTATTTAAGAAAAAATATTGCTGTTGTTTTGCAGGATATATTTTTATTTTCTGATACGATACATAATAATATTACCCTAGGGGATGAGCAGATTACACGTTCTCAGGTAATTGAGGCGTCGAAGGCTGTTGGGGCTCATGATTTTATATCTCAATTACCAGGAAACTATGATTATTCTATAGGTGAAAGAGGAACTGTCTTATCTGTTGGGCAAAGGCAGCTTTTGTCTTTTATCCGGGCTTTCGTATATAACCCTCAAGTTTTAATTTTAGACGAGGCGACCTCCAGTGTCGATAATGAATCAGAGGTTTTAATTCAGCGCGCTACCGAGCAAATCACAAAAGGAAGAACTTCAATTGTTATTGCACACAGAATGAGTACAATTCAAAATGCTGACCTAATTGTAGTGATGGAAAAAGGGGAGGTCATAGAATCCGGCACCCACCACCAACTAATTAAACAAGAAGGAAAGTACAATACACTTTATGAAAAACAAATATTCCAGCCCAATGGATAGAATAGGACTTAAAGTTGGCGGTGTTCCCGAGCACTTCAATTTCCCATGGCGTTTGGCAATTGAAGAAGGGTTATTTCGAGAACAAGGTGTATCGCTACACTGGTCTGACATGAGCGGTGGAACGGGCCAAATGATCAAAGGACTGCAAACAGGATCTATCGATGTGGCTGTGGTCCTTACTGAAGGAATTACAAGAGCTGTTTTGCAAGGTTTAGAAGCTAAAATATTGCGTGTATTTGTGGCGTCTCCATTAATTTGGGGGGTACACGTTCCTTATCATTCTGTTTTCAAAGACATCGATCAATTAGAAGGTAAAACTTTTGCGATTTCCAGAGAGGCTTCTGGCTCCCATTTAATGACCTATGTGCTGGCGCACAAGGAAGATTGGAAGCAGGAATTAAATTTCAATGTTGTGGGTGACATTTATGGAGGATTATGGGCATTAGAAAACAATGAGGCCGATGCTTTTTTATGGGAGAAGTACACGACAAACCCATATGTGGGACAGAAAAAATGCAGGCGAATTGGCGATGTAGTTACACCTTGGTCTTCATTTGTTATAGCAGCTAGGGATGAGGTAATTCAGAATCACCCTGATGCGCTAAAGAAAATGTGTTCGGTTGTAGCAAAAAAGGCAGCGGAAGTTAAAAAAGCTTCTAGAACTGCCGAGATTATTTCGTGGCGTTACAATATTGATTTATATCAGGTAAAAAAATGGCTGAGTCAAACCGAATGGTGCAACAGTCAGGGAGACGTACAATCTCGGCACGAAGAGGTAGTCTCCTATTTACTTAATTTAGGACTTATATCAACGAATGAATCAAAGGATTGGAGAAAAAAATTATTTCTGTAATAAGTTGCATTTTTATTGCAAACTACTTGTTGGGTCAGTCGGGATGTACAGATCCTCAGGCTATTAATTTCAGCCCATCGGCAATTGATAATGACGGTTCATGTTTGTACGAGACGACAGCGTTCACATTAGAAAATGTAGCCGATTTAAGCCCTGAGACATTGGCAGAAAATTCCGGTTTATTATTGTTTAATCAATCCTTATGGACTATAAATGATGGAGGAAATGGCACTCTGATATATGAGATTGACACCTTGGGAAATGTCCTTCGTGATGTTTTTGTCGAAGGCGTTAACAACGTTGATTGGGAGGCGCTAACCCAAAATGAGTCACATCTATTTATTGGAGATTTTGGCAATAATTCAGGAAGCCGACAAGACCTAAGTATTATAAAAATTAATAAATCTGAACTTTTAAACAATCTGAATGATACTGTTTCTGGACAAACCCTATCTTTTAAGTATAGCGACCAGGTTGACTTTTCAGGTCCATCGAATGCCCATAATTATGATTGCGAAGCTTTTGTGTCTATGGGTGATTCGTTATATCTTTTTAGCAAGAATTGGCAAAATCAAGAGGTGCGAAAATACGCCGTCCCAATGGATTGGGAGGGTGTCTATACAGCGATTGTGTCAGAAAGCTATGATGTTGATGGGTTAATCACCGACGCTGCATTTGACCCTATTGATAGCAACATTGTGTTACTCGGCTATTATGATCTTGGCCCAGGGATCTTCAATAGCTTTGTTTGGATACTTTGGGATTATAGCGCTGGAAATATTTTTAATGGCAACAAGCGAAGAATAGAAATAGGAAATATGCTTACGTTGGGTCAAACTGAAGGGATCTCTTTGAGAGCTTCATCAGCACAAGGATATGTTTCTTCAGAACAAATTAGCTCTGTAATTACGATACCTCCAAAACTGTTTACATTTGATTTCGAACAATTTCTTTCTAGTTCAACTGTAACGTCCCAAGGAACACAAGGTCAGGCATCGATTCAGTGCTATCCTAATCCGTCTCAATCAAAGGTTTTCATTCGCAATTATAAGGGCAAATTTCAATTGTATACTGCCCTAAGTGGCAAGCTTATTTATGAGGACATATACCAAAATCAGGGCGTCGACTTGTCTGCATTCCCGTCGGGAATTTACCTGTTAAAAATCAGTCATAAATCGTTTAAGATTGTAAAAATATGAGGAGCTTTATTGTCATCTCATTTTGTAAACATTCTCGCAAATTGAAATAATATCTCCTAATCCTTTGGTTTTTAGGCAGTTTCTTCATACATTTGAATTAACTCAAACTAAAACTATGTTTCACGACGCTACAATTTGGATAGCTATAGGTACAATTGTATCTATCGTCCTAGTAATTTTTCTCGCATTTACTGCTGAGAAGCACAGAAATGGATAAACAACATTAAACCTTTTTTGGTTTTTTTTGTTTATAAAAAGTGATAAGTAAATTTACACTTACGGTCACTTTTTTGTCCGTTTTTTTTCTAAAGGCACAGCAAAATGTCGCCTATTTCGCATCAGGTTGTTTTTGGTGTGTTGAGGCTATATTTGAAACTGTGGAAGGCGTGGTTGATGCCCAATCAGGTTACTGCGGAGGTCGGGTGCTGAATCCTACCTACGCTCAAATTTGTTCTGGACAAACTGGACATGCAGAAACGGTAAAAGTAACTTTTAGGCCAAATAAAGTTACATATACGGAATTGCTTGAAATATTCTTCGATTCCCATGACCCAACTACACTAAACCAACAAGGTCCTGATAAAGGAACTCAATACCGATCTGCCGTTTTTTATGCTAATGAAAGACAGAGATTACTTGCATCTCAATATATAGCTAGTTTAGAGAAGCAAAAGACTTTTGTAACAATTACAACAACGATTGAAAAAATGACAAAATTTTATCCAGCCGAAAAGTATCATCAGGATTTCGTAAAGAATAATCCATATCACCCCTACGTGCTGTCTGTCAGTAAACCACGCAAATTGAAATTTTTAAAACAACACAAAAACCCTTAAACAATGACACGCTATTCTTATTTCTTTTCTGTCGCTTTCGTCTTACTTTTAATGAGCCAGTTATTTATGGCATATAGAACTGCACGAGTCGAGTCCCCTAACTATGAAATTGTTAAATCCTTTGAAAATTTCGAGATTCGGAATTACGACGCCATGGTACTGGCTCAAACCCAAATGAACTCGAATGTGTATGAGGAATCCTCTTCTATGGGGTTTAAAACCATCGCTAATTATATTTTTGGCGGAAACAAGGACAACCAAAAAATAGCCATGACATCTCCGGTCATAATGGAAATGGGGGAGTCTTCCAAAATGTCCTTTGTTATGCCGAAAGAGCATTCTTTTGAAAATCTTCCTGAACCAAACTCAGAGAGTGTAGAACTGATACAAATCCAGCCAAAAACATATGCAGTGTTGGAGTTTACAGGTTTCGCTAACGATAAAAAAATCCAAAAGCACTCTAAAAGATTGCTTCAGTTCTTAAAGTCAGAAAGATTAACTCCTGTCGGTAACATGAAATATTTAGGATATAACCCTCCATGGCAAGTATTGGGTAGAAAAAATGAGGTTGCGGTTGAAGTCCGTTATTCTCCGAAACTCTGAATACTCCCTTTTACATCCATATCGAATCGATTATAAATCTTGTAGAAACCATCTTCATCCCAGAACTGCCTTGCAATCTCGGACTTGAGTCTTCGAAGAATACGCATTGAGCTCCGCTCTACATTATTGGTTTCGATGTTGAATTCACGCGCTGCATATTCAATCAGCTTTGGGAGTAAGCTTAATGATTCAAATTCTTGATCAAATTCTTTAAAAGACTCCCAGCTCGGCTGAACGAATTGTTTGCTTTCTTTGCACCAATCAAAAACAAATTGGTTGAATACACCGCTCCATTCTAAAGAGCTTAAGTACACAGTAGATCCCGTTGTGTCATATGGGACAAAAACATCAGGGCTTATACCGCCCCCTCCGTAGACTGTTCTTCCGCCAATTGTTTGAAATTTCAATGAATCAATAAAAAGAGAAGAATCTACCTGAAACATCGATTCCTCGCTCCTATTTAGATCTTCATAATAGGCATTGTAGTCTCCAGAATAAGGTCTTTGAATACACCTTCCCGAAGGGGTATAATACCTTGCAATAGTTATTCGAACAGTACTGCCATCCCTCAGCATCTGGTCTTCTTGCACCAGTCCTTTTCCGAAAGAGCGTCGGCCAACGATTGTCCCACGGTCATTGTCTTGTAGTGCGCCAGCTACAATTTCACTAGCAGAGGCAGAGGCGGAGTTGATCAAGACAGAAACAGGTGTTTCTTCTAAGATCCCTCCAGTACTAGAATAATATGTTTTACTGGGAGCGTTTTCTCCTGCTGTACGCACAATTTTTAATCCGTCTTTTAAAAATTCATCTGCAATTTCTATTGCACCTTGTAATACTCCACCTCCGTTGTACCTAAGGTCAAGAATCAATTGTTTCATTCCTTGGTTTTTCAGTGCACCACACGCCAATCGAAACTCTCTTGAGGTAGGAACTGAAAATTGATTGATTTTTACATATCCAGTTTTTTCATCCATCATATGTGCAGCAACAACAGACAAGATTGGGATTGTCCCTCGTTCTATTTTAAAAGGGATTAGTTTTCCATATCTATTCACTGTAATGTTGACTGAGGAACCTTTCTGTCCCTTCAGCTTTCTCATGATTTCATCGTTGCTAATGCCAATACCTGCAGCGTTACTATTTTCGATTTCAACAATTTGATCTCCTGCTTTGAGTCCGATTTTTTCAGAAGGGGATCCAGCTATTATGTTGGAGATGCAGATGGTATCTCTCAGTTTAAAAAAGCGTACGCCAATTCCTCCAAAATTCCCATCGATTGATTCCGCGAGTGTTTTCATTTCCTCTGCAGGAATATAATTACTGTGAGGATCGAGCTTGTGGAGCATTTCGACGATTGTTTCGTCGAATATTTTTTCCGTATTTACGGAGTCCACATATTTTTCATTTAATAAGGTGAGTACATCTTCAAGTTTTTGAAGCTCTTTTGCCTTACTTTTAATTGCAAAAGGGTTCCAAGTCAGAAAAGATAAAAAAAAACCAAAACAAACGGAGATAGAAATAATTATTGGAAGAAAAGAGTTTCTTTTTGAGTTATTCATCTATGTCTTTTATATGAACCATTTTAACACCTGAGCTTGCCAAAAAATTGATTCCAGAAGGATCTTTGTAGGCATTTTTATATACTACACGCTTTATTCCAGATTGCAAGATAAGCTTGCTACAGTCACGACAAGGTGAATGTGTGATATATAGTGTAGCTCCATCACAATTATTTGTCGACCTAGCTACTTTGAGGATTGCGTTTGCCTCGGCATGAAGTACGTACCAATGGGTAAGGCCTTCATCGTCTTCACAACAATTATCAAAACCCGAAGGAGTCCCATTGAATCCGTCAGAAATAATCACTTCGTCTTTTACAATAATTGCTCCTACTTGTTTTCTATCACATTGTGAAAGTTTAGCCCATGTTTGGGCGAGCCGAAGATAAGCTTTGTCGTACTTGACTTGTTTGGAAGTTGATTGTGTCATAGGTCAAACAAAAATAATCAATTATAAGCCCATATGATTGCCAACTTATGTGAAATATTATGTCATTCTCTTGAAAAATACCATAAAATATTTATAAATTTGTCGCCCGCTACATAAACGAATGTAGTAACATTAAAATAAGCGAGAGTAGCTCAGTTGGTAGAGCACAACCTTGCCAAGGTTGGGGTCGCGGGTTCGAATCCCGTCTCCCGCTCAACTTCTACCGTTCTTTTTAGAACAAATGCTCGAGTGGTGGAATTGGTAGACACGCCGGACTTAAAATCCTGTGCTCTTTGGGGCGTGCGGGTTCAAGTCCCGCCTCGAGTACTAAAGCTCCACAGACTGTGGGGCTTTTTTTATCTTTGAACACTTGTGAGTGGGCTTCCACCGCTCACTTGTATTTAAGCCCTGGTTTACACGACCGGGGCTTTTTTTGTGGCATCTATACATATTCTGCGAAATCCATAAGCAACGAAGCTCAACAAATAATCGTTTTAAAGATTGCACATAGATTAAAAAAATATTTCCGACACCATAAGCTTTGATTTAAAGTTAATTTTATGATTATTGAGCCAGTAAATGTCGAGTACTAAGGAATTACATATTAAGAGTATAGCTGATGTAAATGAGTTTTTAAAATTAGAAAAACCATTGCACCCTTTGGTCACTGTCTTTTTTGGTGGATGCGCATTTGAAAACTTACCCCAGTTTGGCAGAGGCTTGGATGACCTTAAATTTGTAAATGACCTTTACTTTATTACGATGAATGGAAACCAATCAGGCGCCTTTAATTACGGAGGTAATTCATATGATTACGAAAGCGATTCCATTACCTTTATTGGGCCCAATCAAGTCTTTAATTTTCCGATCCAATACCATGACCAAAATGAGGAACGTTGGGGTTTGATTTTTCATCCTGACTTGATTCGGGAGCATGAGCTTGGTAGTCAGATTAAGGAGTATACATTTTTTGACTATGACTCGAATGAAGCCTTAATTCTTGATGCCAATGGAAAAAAGGTTTTAAGAGGATTAATGAATAAAATATTTATCGAATTAAACCAGTCTTTTGATAAGTATACAGATGATATCATTGTTCAAAACTTAGGATCTATTTTTAAGTATAGTAGCCGTTATTATGACGCGCAGTTTCAAGAGCGAAGTAACTCAAACCAATATTTTGCTCGCGAGCTTGAATTATTTTTAGAGAATTATTTCAGCTCCGAGTCTCTTGCTAAAAAGGGTCTTCCTTCAATCAACCAGTGTGGCGAGGCAATGAACCTTTCGGGATCATATTTAAGTGATTTGTTGAAAAAGGAAACGGGAAAAAGCACAAAAGAGCACATATACGACATGTTTATTGATAAAACGAAAACATTATTGTTGAATTCAAAGGAATCTATAAGTGAAATCGCTTATAAATTTGGGTTTCAATACCCCCAGCACTTCAGTAGCTTATTTAAGCTAAAAACAGGAATGAGTCCGTCGGACTTCCGAAAACGCTATAGAGGCATATAGAGTCCGAATTTCAGAAAGGTAATTCTTGTGAAATCTATACATTTTTCAGTGAAATAATGAAAACATTGGTGCAAACAAATTGTTTTACATTGACGATAACACATCTAAATTTTTAATATGACTTATTTTAAATCCATACTTTTTTCATTCACTATCCTGACAGGAATTAATAATTTAGTCGCTCAGGATCCGTGCGAAGCAGACCATAATGTGCTTCTTACAGACTTTGCTTTCACACCCAATACGCTTGAAATCCTCCCTGGAGAGACGGTAGCATTTATTAATATTCAAGGCACGCACAGTGTGAACGGTGTGAGCAGTACGGTATCCGGAGAATCTTTTAATAATCCTGTGGAATTTTCATTTCCTCAAAGCGAAGGAACCACGGAAGGTACATGTATGGGAGTGTTTACTTTCGATGTTCCAGGCACCTATAATTTTGATTGCGGTATAGGCTTTCATGCGGAGCTTGGAATGGTCGGTCAAATTGTGGTTAATGCCTTTACGCTCGCCGACTTGTTAGTTGAGTATACAACTGACGAGAATGATGAATTCATTGGCTATGTTTTGCCAGCATCCTTTCAATCAAGTTATGTAATGAATAATCTTCTGTCCTCCCTTAATACAGGCATCTCTGAAGACCCTGTTGTTGATTTGAACGGAAGTGAACCTTATACTGTTTTTCTGCCCAATGACGCAGCGGTAGACGCAATAAGGGCTGAGTTTGGTGACCCCGAGATAAGTCAGTTTGATTTAGCTGGTTTCATTGATTTGTCAGCATCACTACGCTACAGTATCGCGGAGGGTGTATTTATGGCAGAGGATCTTCAAGACGGTCAACTTTTACCAACGACATACGGACAAGACCTTACTGTAAGTGAGGTAAATGGTGTATTCATGGTGGATGATGCAACGATAATTTCTACCAATTATACAGCAGACAATGGTGTTATACATATCATTGATAAAACATTAGCGCCATCTGGTCTTCCTGCAATGTCGGTATGGGACATTATTGAGGACAGTGAAAACCATCAGTTTTTAGAAGATGCCATAACAGTAGCTGGTTTTAAAACATTATTGCGCAAACAGAGTGAAATTGTCGGTAACAGTCAATCTCCAGCAGGCCCTTTTACGGTCTTTGCACCAACGGATGCGGCTTTTCAAGCATTTGCACAAGCCGCAGGAACCTCCACTATTGATTTGCTCTACGCCTCCTCTTTAAACGATATTGTTGGAAGTCACATAATA
>Ga0315330_10002315_pt1 | contig 13042 bp, 13 predicted proteins | sample M140m34915metaG_FD_203453 | JGI IMG/M metagenome (GOLD analysis project Ga0315330, IMG submission 203453) | Ammonia-oxidizing marine archaeal communities from Monterey Bay, California, United States - M1 40m 34915 | ecosystem: Environmental > Aquatic > Marine > Intertidal zone | place: USA...
GGGATGGCGCTTGGAGCCACTTGCCGCAGACACTACCCTAGTCGCTAGCATCTTCCTATTCATCAGCGCAACACTCCCCTTCCTGGCCGCATCCTCAGGGGGTGACGCTCAGGATCTGACTGCCATCATCGGGGACGCTACGTACCCAATCGCCACCCTCTTCTTCGTGATATACTGCCTCTCCATCAACTCCAGCATAGACTCAAACGGGATGAACAACCTGGAGGTCGACGATTCCGATGAGGGCCTAAGGAGGAGATTCACGGTCTGGGCGGCCTCTTTCGCGGTCGCCGCGGGGATATCACTCTCTGGCGGGATTTCATGGCCAGAGTTCACCAAGGACTGGAACAACGACGGGGTGATTGACCAGCCCGGCGCATGGACGATAGTCGGAGGGACGGGATTCGAGATCACCCCTGCCTTCTTCGCCATGATGCTCGGACTCACGCTATTCACCACGGCAGTCGTCGCAGAGATAGTCAGGGGGAGCATCCAGTCCCTTCCTCGGGGGCAGGTCGAGGCAGCGATCTCGCTCTCGCTGAACCCATTCCAGAGGCTTAGGCTGGTCATACTTCCTCAGGCCCTCAGAAGCATGGTCCCATTGCTCAACAGCCAGTACATGAACGTCTGGAAGAACTCCAGCCTGGCCATAGTCGTCGGCTACACGGACGTGTTCTACAACATCGTGGTGATGATGAACAACGTGGGCAAGCTGATCCCGCTGTTCGTCCTGCTGCTTGTGACATACCAGGTGGGCAGCCTCTCCATATCAGTCGCGATGAACTGGTACAACTCCAAGGTAACGAGCGTGAAGATATGACCGATGAGCCAGTGCAGAACCAGTTGTCGCCAGCATTCTCCCTCACTGCGGCAGCCAGGGACGCGATGTCCAACATCAGCGGGAGGGTCAGCAGATTCTCGTTCTCAGAATTCGAGGAGTCAGTGGCAGGAAAACCCGGCCTCAAGATGTCCCCTAGCACCAGCAAAGTCCTCGACTTCTCGATAGTCGCGCTATCCCTCTCCCTGGCACTGTTCGGCTCCGGGCCACTTCCATCAGGGGCAATCCCAATGGTCGACTACGCCCAGGGATTCGAAACCGGCCTCGTCCCGACGATACTCTACTCTTTCTCTTGCGCTGCCCTGCTCCTCCTGGCATGGTGGGCAACCCTGGTGACCGTACTGAAGGCAACCCCGCTCAAGTCGGTGGGCACACCCCTTCTGGGGGTAGGCGCGGCCTGGATATCCTTCTACCTGATTCACTTCATCCTTGAGTTCATCATGGTATTCGCCGACTTCGACGTCATCTGGGCGAACAGGGTCCTGGTCCTCGTCGGCCAGCAGATGACCGAGATGATGACCCAGTCCCCCGGGTCGCCGATGTGCATCAACATAGAGAACTGCTACGGCATCAACCAGAACTTCAGGCTGTGGTGGGTCCTCTACCTGACCTTCATCATAATCGGGGCGGCATACGGCACAACGGGCGACAAGCCCTCGTCCTTCCTCGTCCCATTCACACTCATAGCAATCGTGCTCATCGTAATCGCATGGCTCCCCAACGAGATGAACTACCACAAGGAGGTCCCAATGACAAGGCTGGCGATAGCCACCCTCCTCGCTTACGGGTCCTTCGGCATGTCCTACTACTACTGCTCGGTATCCGAGGAGTACAAGGCCAACAGGCTCCGCTCATACATCTCCCTCGGCGCGGTATTCACCTTCTTCTTCGCGATTCTGATAATGAACCCGCCAGAGTTCGTGAAGGACCTAGCAGCATCACTGGGGGGGGATCCAGCCCAAGAGAGGCTGGACGACGTAATCGCCGGCACATGGGTCCCCACCACGCTTGACAAGCTGGCAGGGGACGGCGTGGAGGCATCCCAATGGGGCGGATTGTTCGTGAACCTGATCATAGCCACCGCCGGCTGCGTCCTTGGCTTCGGAATCGGGGTCATTCTCGCCTTCGGCAGGCAGAGCGAACTCCCGTTCTTCAAGGTCCCAGCGGTTCTCCTGATAGAGATAGTCCGCTCCGGGCCGTTGATCTGCTGGCTGTACTTCGCAGTGTTCCTCCTGCCCGACCTGATGGACCCATTCTACGAGGCAGAGGACATAATCGGGATGCTGATCATGTTCGGCTTCTTCGGAGGGTGCTACATCGCCGAGGTTCTCAGAGGTGGGCTTCAGGCAGTCGACAGCGGGCAGAAGGAGGCGGCATTGGCCCTCGGCCTGTCGCCCATGCAGATCAGGCTCCAGGTCGAGCTACCGAACGCAATCAGGACCACACTCCCATCCATTGTCAGCGTCTTCATAGGCCTGTGGAAGGACACCACGCTTCTCTTCATCGTCAATATCCTTGACTTCTTCAAGCTCTCCAAGGACATACCCGGTGGCGACATGAGGTTCATGTCGTCGTTCTTGGAGCCAGTGTGGGTAACCGCAATAGTTTTCTGGGTTTTCGCATTCTACCTTTCCAGGGTCTCAATGAGGATTGAGAAGAGCCTTGGACTGGTAAGAGAAGGAGGAGGAGAAGCAGCATGAGCACGGAAAGCGACGAGATAATTATTGAAGCAGAGGGGGTCAAGGTGAACTTCGGTGACTTCTGGGCACTGAAGGGCGTGGACATTACGGTGAGGAAAGGAGAGATCATCGTCATCCTCGGACCATCGGGATCCGGGAAGTCGACATTCATCAGGACCCTGAACAGATTGCAGCCACACAGCGGAGGTACGATCAAGATAGATGGGATAACCATCGATGACGACACGACCGTTTCCGACCTGAAGTACGTACGGTCAGAGGTGGGTTTCGTTTTCCAGCAGTTCAACCTATTCCCACACCTGACGATAATGGAGAACATCACCCTCGCCCCCATGAAGGTAAAGGGGACATCGAAGAGGGATGCAGAGGAGCATGCCATGGAGCTGCTCGAGAGGGTCGGAATCCCGGAGCAGGCCTACAAGTACCCCAGCGGGCTATCCGGCGGGCAGCAGCAGAGGGTGGCAATCGCCAGGGCACTGGCCATGGATCCCAAGATAATGCTGTTTGACGAGCCGACTTCGGCTCTCGACCCGGAGATGATCAAGGAGGTCCTCGAGGTGATGATAGACCTCGCCAAGAGGGACATCACGATGATCGTGGTCACTCACGAGATGGGATTCGCCAAGGAGGTCGCTGACCGGTGCATCCTGTTCGACGAGGGAGAGCTAGTCGAGGAGAACACCCCGGAGCAGTTCTTCTCCAACCCGGAGAACGACAGGACCAAGCTGTTCCTGGAGCAGATCCTCTAGGGCTCCGAGAGCCACTGGGTGACGCCGTCCAGTATGGCGCCTCTGAAAGTGAGGAGGCTCAGCTTCGGCCCATTCAGGCTCACGGTGAGCGTAGCGCCCCTGGTGAAGTGCGTCTCGTCCCACCCGTCGCTGACCACGTACCCCCTATGCATGTCGCTCGTTATTACGGTGGCATCGCTGACCCACTCCCAGTACGATCCGTCCCCTGCCCTGTCCGCTCGAGGGAGGTCCCTGGCGACGTACAGGTAGTGATCATCGATCTCGCTGGCTGGGAACTCGGCACCCTCGATGTTGGCCACGTGCCTGAACCATGCCCCCTGTCCCACGAAGGTCGAGAATAGGCACCCGGAGGAGTGCTGCATAGAGTCGATCCCGCCTCTCTGCAGCCTGTACTTAGATGGCTGGTACTGGTGAGTGTTGGCGACGAGGAGGTCGTTTAGGGCCGGGTCGCAGCGGATGACGTTCCCGCTAGTGGTCTCAATCTCGGCTTGGAGCCTGGGTAGGACGTTGACAATGGCCCCCCCGTCCAGTGCCGCCCTGACGTCCTCGGAGAACGTCCTCGGGTCGCTACCCATGAAGAATCCATACGAACCCCCGTTCCCCTCGATCCTGGGGTGGCTGTTTACGCCCATCACCGGCGTATTCTCGTCCACCGAGTGGGCAATCGACGTCAGGGTCCCGTCGCCACCAAGGACTATGACCAGATCAGGCTCCACGAAGTCGGCCCGCCTGACCGTCTCCCTTGCCGTGTATCCGACGTTAAGGCCCCTCTCCGACACTAGTTCGTCGAGAACCCCCCTGACTTCCTCCAGCGACCTGTCGTGAACTTCCTCGAAGTTCTTCTTGTATACGACGAGGATATCTCCGCTCACAGTTGGCCCTCCTGCCAATCGCTCCACGTGCCCCACATATAGGGGCCACGCAAACCCACTCGCGCCCGAGCCAACTGAGGAACGCATATTTGGACACCCATTCAGCCATCGACGTGCTCAGGCCCCTCGTGCTGTCCCTCCTGTTCTGCATCCCAGCCTTATCGGGCTGCCTAGACGCCGAGAGGCCGTGCCCCGAGAACACTTGCTTCCCCCTAACAAGCAGCGCATTCAACTCCATGTTGGAAGAGACCGGGGAGATAGACGCCCTGCAACTAGCAGGGGAGTACGACAGGCTCAGCGTCAGCACCCTGTCCCGGTTCACCGAATCCGGCGTCAGCGGAGAGATGCAGTGGAAGGTCGAGAAGGACGATGACAAGGGCCTCCGACTAGTAGTCAACTCTGTCGTCATCGGCGGGGTCGGAGTAGTCGGTTACGAGATATGGGACGGGGGTCCCGACACATTCACCAGGACCACGGACCACTGGATGAAGGGCAGGGACATGGATCCGAACTACGAGGACCCATTCCTGGAGATTGCGAGGCTGGCAACTGAGGACCCGAACGGCCGGTGGCCACCATTCAGGTACGACGTATCCCAGTTCTCGGACCTAAGTTGGACCATCACCGGGGATGCCATGGAGTCGTACCAGATAGCCCGAGCGAAAAACGGTCCCGACGAGGTATACTTCGAGCTCCATGGCCTGCCGCCCAGGATTGTCGGCCTCACGATTTACTCCGAGGGGCTCAGCCAGGAAGATGTGACATTCTCCATGTCCATAGCCACCGAAGACTGGGACTACGCCCTCAGCTCCGACTACTACCTAAATCTCCTAGAGGGCGGCTCCTACCTGGAGATGAGCGGCCTTTCGGAGTTCCCGAGGTCACCCGTTCCGTTCCTCCCCATTCCCAGCCAGCAGTCAGTAATCGGGGACACGACCGCTGTCAGCGGCATGGTCCCAAGCGAGATGACCCACGAGGTTTCGCTTTCGGAGGTCGAGATGCATATTTTCTCAGATGGGACTTCCGTTGCTAGCCTTCTGTTGAGCGACGAACATGCTAACATCTCTGGAGAGGGTGACTCTTGGTGGGAACTCACATGGGTCGACGAAGGCACGCTCGGCCTTCTTTCCGAATTGGATACATTCGTCATCAGGACCAACTCGGAGGCCAACTTCGATATCCGGATTTTCGACCACTGGGCTCAGTCATGGACAGATCAAGGCTCAGGATGAGTGGGATCGAAAACTCATCATTATTAGGTCAAGTATACACCCACGAATGTGCGTGCGCTAATCGGGGTTCTGATTGTATCCGCCGTTGTGGCTGCCTTGCCGGGTGTTGCTGCGGAGGGATACACCATTTCAGGAACGGTGACTTACTCGAACAATGTTCCCGTGGAAAACATGGAGGTAGTAATCGAGTGCACCGAGTTCGAGTACGACTGCCACGAATTTAGGGGGACGAGTTCCCTGACCGATCGAATTGGGGTATACGAGATATCCATAGAAATCGATGAGACTTATGACGGGGCTGAGCTACTCCTGGCCATCGGGGGGGAGTCCTTCTTGCATATCGTCGACATCGATGATTCCAGGGACCCACCATCCGGGACGGTCTCTCAGGACATACAACTTGAGCAGGACTCGCCACCCTCCTCACTCTTCACGGGTGTCGCATGTGGTGGGATAATCATCTTCCTGGCGATTTTCGCCGCACTGGACAGAAAGCCGACTCCGACCCGAGGAGAGGGGCTGCTAGGGGCTGCTAACATCGAAGTAGTCACCTGTCCGGTATGCGGGGATAGGCTACAGGGGCACCTGCTGATTAGGCACCTGATAGTTGATCACGAGATGGATACCGATGATGCACGGGATATGGCGGAAGTAGGACAAGTAGAGGAAGAGTAACTTACACCCAATCGTCGTTGGGTGCGGTCAACTCGCTTTTCGCATCTCCCGTGTTCACGACCCCTCTCGGCTCAATCAACATCACCTTACACTCAGAGTCGGCGCAGGGCTTGTGCCGCACCCCCTTAGGCACGATGTACATCTCGCCCTCGTCCAGTTCAACCGATTCATCCTCGAACTCGATCCTCATGCTCCCCTCGATTACGATGAAAGCCTCGTCAGTATCCTCATGCTCGTGCCAGACGAATTCGCCCTCGATCTTCACGATTTTGAACTGGTAGTCATTCATCTCTGCGATAACCTTGGGAGACCACTGATCTGAGAAACTGGAGAATTTCTCCCTGATGTTGATCTTTCCCATAATGCTCGTTTACCCGAAGAAGCAGAGGTATTCAACTGTCCCGTTCACGTAATGTATTCAACCACCTACAATTCCCACAACCAAGATTACTGACGCAATTATTAGGGCGGGCTAATCACAAGGCACATGGAAACGGGACTTGGGGGCAAGGTCGTCCTGGTTACAGGCGGTGCCGGGGGGATCGGCGAGGCAATATGCAGGAAATTCGCCGAAGATGGGGCCAATGTTGCAGTTCATTTCCATACGTCATCCGAAGAGGCAGAGTCACTGGCTATGGAGATTGGTGGGATCGCAGTTCATGCAGATTTGCGCGTCCCATCCCAAGCCGATGAGATGGTAGCAGAGGTCATCTCAAAATTGGGCAGAGTAGATGTCTGCGTGGCCAACTCCGGATTATACCCCCCCGAACCCAAACCAATGTGGGAGATTGATGAAGAGAGGTGGAACTCAACCATCATTTCCAATCTGGGAGTCACTTCCAACACTTCTCGTGCATTCCTTTCTCACGCATCAACCAGGGGCTCGGGGTCCCTCGTCCTTGTTGGCTCCACTGCAGGCGTATATGGGGAGGCTGGCCACTCCGATTATGCTGCAGCCAAGGGGGCGATAACCACTGGTCTGCTCCTATCTCTGAAGAACGAGGTCTCACGCTTGGGCTCGGTCAGGGTGAATGCCGTAGCGCCAGGCTGGACGCTAACCGAGAAGAAGATTGAAACCGGTCTCGATGAGGATGTTATGGAGAGGGCCAAGTCTACAATGGCACTCAAGAAGCTGGCTACTCCGAACGACGTTGCCATGGCCATAATCGCGCTGTCATCCGAAGAGGTGTCGGGCCACATCACCGGGCAGGTAATCGAGGTCGCCGGTGGAATGGAAGGAAGATTGGTCTGACTCACTCCGAACGGGATCTAAGCCACTTCCAGATGTAGGCAGAGATCGCTACAAGCGCTATAGCCCACCCGGGAGTCACTATTAGAAGCGCCAAAACAGCAACAATACTCTCCAGCATGCCACCAGTATTAGCTGGGCATTGAAATCTTTTACTAAGCCAGATTTTCCTGAGTCTAGTACGAGTTCAACGTAATTGTGATCATAATATTCAGAGTAGTCCAAATCTAGGCTTTCCCTTCAGATTCCTCATTCTCCTTGATGGAGAAGAGGCCAACAGACATGTGTTTGCATCCATAAGCCACGGTTCGTCAATGAGCACTTTAACTCGTGTTTCAGATTTGTTAAGGTATTCGGGAACATTACTCGGAGTTGGCAATTACTGTCATGATGTCATTAGCCGCTTCTAAGCAGACTTGCATCAGATCGATTGTTGTTATTGAGGACAGCATCCTCTGCTGGATTCTCACAGAACTGGATAGTGATCCTGCAACCTGCCATAGGAACAACTCTTGATCATCGGGTTCCGAAGAACTGGCGCTGCTTTCGTAGTCAATTTGCTGCCCTCCCTGAAGACAGCTGGCGATTATCAGGTTAGCCAATGGGGATACGTAGTCGGTAAAGTCCTCGAAGTCCTGCTGGTCATGATTATGGATTATTGGCTGCATTATCTCCGCTTCGCATCTCAGATACAGCTTCCCCTCTTCCGAGGCATGGCTCATCAGATATTCCACCGTGGGGTAGTGCATCCCAACTAAGCTGTTATCGATAACCGGTTGTATCACGGCCTTGGACTTGAATCTCCTTCCGGAGATCAAATTGATCATCAGGTTGGAACCAGATTCCTCGTAATCCTCCACCTCCACCAGAACCCCGTAGGTCGCTGGCTGAGTCCAACCACCGACATCTTCTGCGTCAGGATCGAAGGAGATGTATCCGAACGGCTTTGATTCCAATATGCAGTCATCCATCATCTGCTTGTATCGAGGCTCGAATACCCTCAAGGTGGTGCTGGACATGGGCATGAAGTCTGGGCCTAGGACAAACAGTGGCAGTGTGGTGGTGGGTATCATGCATAGTGATAACGCCATTCAGACTTAATATTCTGTTTCCAGATTCCCCCTATGATTCAATTTCGAAGACTCGCAGGCGAGTCAAACCGCACCTCTCTAGCAGGTACCCATCAAACCAAAACCAACGAGTATGAAATGATACTACACACGGCATTTCAATTATCGTTCAGGAAACTGACTCCGGTCATACTCTCGCTCACATCCCATAGTCTTCTCGCTGTGCCCTCATCCATTGCCTTGGGATTGATCTTTGCCCTCCCAGTCCATCCCCTCATCTCGATAATTCCAGTAGGACCCCAATACGGGTATTTCAGAGCCTCATCCTCGGTGGCTGCGTAGAGAGTCGCCTCTGCTCCCCTCTTGGCTGGGATCGCGACGATAACATTCAGGAATCGCCAGAACAGTGAGTACCGCTGCAGTTCAGTAGCAGAGTATCCAGGATGGCTTGCTATCGCAGAAACTCCAGACCCCACTCTCTCCAGTCTTCTGGCCAGTTCGAGTGAGAAGATCAGATTCGCGATCTTACTCTGGGAGTAGAAACCCCACTTGTTGTACCTCTTCCTTTCTCCGTTTAGATCATCGAAGTCGATTACTCCTGGGTTGTGGGCGATGCTCGACACCGTAACGACCCTGCTTCCTCCGGTCCTCTCAAGCATTGGCATCAGAAGTCCAGTAAGTGCGAAGTGGCCAAGATGATTGGTTCCGAACTGCAGCTCGAAACCGTCCTTCGTCTTTGACTTGGGTGGGATCATGACGCCTGCATTATTGATCAGGATGTCCAAGCGTTCCGCTTCTGAGGAGAAAACCTCCGAGAATGATCGAACACTGGATAGGTCTGCTAGGTCGAGGTAGAAAGCCGAAACCTCGGAACCGGGAAACTCGTCCTGTATCATACGCACGGCAACCTCTGCCTTCTCTGAGTCCCTGCATGCCATTATCACCATGGCACCCTTGGAAGCCAAGGCCCTCGCCATGTGAAACCCAATGCCAGTGTTTGATCCCGTCACTATTGCGACCTTGCCACTCTGGTCCCCCATCATTTGGGCGTCCCACTTCATGGGTTAGTCGCAAATCGAACGACTATTTCAGAGATGGGTGGGGGTTTCCTGGACTCCCAGTCAAACTTGATGGCCCACTCCCTCTGCCCCGCACATGGCGAACCCCAGTATGGAAGCCGCCGAGAAGGGGCACCTGATCGAAATCCTCTCCACGCTCCATCCCACCGCCAAGAAGAACTCGCTCCGAAGGATGATCGATCACGGGCGTGTACTGGTGGACGGGAAAAAGGCATCACGGGCAAAGGAGACCGTCCAAAAGGGATCCATCGTAGAGACCCTCTCTCGCTCGGAGGGGGATGGCCCGGCAAGGAAGAAGCCCGAGGGGATACCGGAACCGGAGGTCCTCTACGACGATTCCGAAATCCTGGTCGTAAACAAACCGGCAGGGCTACTTTCGGTAGCCACGCCAAGAGGGGAGGCCGACACAATGTTCGACCGGGCGCTCACCTGGTCTTCCAAGCACCACTCGACCAGGGTCCACCTGGTCCACCGTCTGGACAGGGAGACGTCGGGCTGCCTCATCCTGGCAAAGTCAACCCAGGTGAGGGACATGCTACAGCGGCAGTTCAAGGATCGAACAGTAGAGAGGATATACCACGCGGTCGTTTTCGGCAAGCCCAGTGCCGAATCCGGCGTCCAGAGGGCACGAGTCAAGGAGACGAAGGACAAGAGAGTCAGGCTGATTCAGAAGGGCGAGAGAGGGGGCAAGGAGGCGATAACCAACTGGAGCGTCGAGCAAACCGGACCCATACACACGCTAATCAGAATCAAGATAGATACGGGGAGGAGGGCCCAGATCAGACTCCACATGAGCGATTTGGGGTGTCCCGTTTCGGGAGATACTCGTTACGGCCGAGGCAAGGCCAGCGTGAACAGACTTTGCCTCCACGCCTCATCATTGGGTTTCGAGCATCCCAACGGGAGGAGGATCCGTGTCGATAGCGAAATCCCATCCCAGATGTTCTCCGAGCTGAATCGCAAGTCACTGTGATCTTAGGTCCCGGCTTTCGCCGAATTCAGTTGCTGGGGCCCCCAGTTCCCCATTTCATACTCCCCATACTAAATAGGGAGTGGAGGGCGCGGCGGATTAGAGGAGCAGTTTGGTTCGATTTTCAGATTTAGGGGTCGAGCCGGCATTGGTCGACGTTTTGCGGGATGAGGGGATAGTGGAGCCCTTCGAGGTGCAACGCGAGTCGATCCCCGATGCAATGCTCGGTAGGGACGTTTGCTGCAGAGCCCCAACCGGTTCCGGGAAGACCCTGGCATTCGGGCTTCCATTGATCTCCCGTACCAAGGAGGCCAAGTCGAAGAGGCCGACGTCATTGATACTGACTCCAACGAGGGAGCTGGCAGAGCAGATTCGCAAGGTCCTGGAGCCACTAGCCAGGTCGTCCGGTTTCGGGGTTCTCTCGGTTTACGGGGGGACTCCGTACAAGGGGCAACTAAGGAGGCTCAATCAGGGAGTCGAGGTCCTGGTTGCATGCCCGGGGAGGCTTATCGACCTCCTGGACAGGAAGGCCCTGCGTCTAGATGACGTCGGCATCGTAGTCCTTGACGAGGCCGACAGGATGGCAGACATGGGATTCATGGAACCCGTTTGCTCGATACTCGACCAGTGCAGCCCAGACAGGCAGACGATTCTCTTCAGTGCCACCCTTGACGATGACGTGGCAGAGATAGTCGAGTCATACCAAAATGACCCAGCGAGGATAGGGATAGGCCCGGAGGAAGTCAGCATGGACAGCATGCAGCACCTCTTCTGGAAGGTCAACTCCAGGGGCAAGGCAGATCTCTCAGCATACATCACCGAGAAGTGCGGTCGCAGCATCATATTCTGCCGGACTAGGGCAGGAGTCAACCGACTGGGGGACGAGATGAGCGAGATCGGCTCTTCTTTCACAACCCTCCACGGGGGGATGAACCAGAAGCAGAGGGACAGGTCGATGCAGAAGTTCAGCGCCGGTCGTTCCCGGGTCCTGATAGCAACCGACGTCGCTTCCAGGGGCATCGACGTTACCGATGTAAACTGCGTCATTCACTTCGACCCGCCGGATGACGGCAAGGCGTACAAGCACCGTAGTGGGAGGACCGCGAGGGCTGGCTCCACGGGAACCGTCGTCTCACTGGTCCAGAGGTCGCAGAACAGGAAGTACAAGCGGATACAGCAAGATGTCGGGATCAAGTGCAGGTTCACCGAGCCAGACGTCGACATGCTGGAGGAGAGGGAGTTCGTAATGGCGCCTCCCGTGAAATTCAAGGGCGGCGGGAACAACAGGGGCCCGAAGAACAACAAGAGGGCCCGAAGATCAAGGAAGAGCAACACGTTCAGGTCGTCCAACCAAGGGGGGAACGGGGAAGGCAATCGTAACGGCAGGCGCAAGGGCAGGCACAACGGCAAGCGCAACGGCAAGCAGGATGGCAGGCACGACGGCAAGCAGGATGGCAGGCACGACGGCAAGCGCAACGGCAAGCGCAACGGCAAGCAGGTTGTCAAGTACAGGGATAAGCGGAAGGGGAGAAGTCGCAGTCAGCCCAAGAACGCCTAGAGGGGCTCATCTACTTCGGAATAGCCAGCACGTCGAAGCTCGACCTACTCTGGAATTTGGCAAAATCCAACTCAACTAGTTCGAGGTCACCCCTGGCTTCGAAGATCCGGTAGCCATGTCTCCTGATCGTCTCGAGGTACTCCTCAGAACTGCTTTTCGATACCTCTGCCAATTTTCGATTGTGCACCTCTGTGATCAGAACCGGTTTCTGTTCCGAGAAGAAACGCTTGGCGCCCCCGAAGAAATTCATCTCCGAGCCCTCGATGTCTATCTTCATGACCGAGACCTCCCCGAAATCATCGCACAAGTCATCAAACAGGCACGATTTGATTCCGCTCATCTCGTTCTTGTGATTGCTGCCGCCTTCGCTGATGGTGCCTCCACCGATATTCGTGTTCTCCCTTACCATGGAATACTCCCTAACCTCGTCACTAAGGGCCAGCTCGAAGAGATCAACCACCCCTCCGAAGCCATTCTCTTCGATGCTCCCTCGTAATCTGTATGCCACGTCGGGTTGAGGCTCAAACGCGACCACTCTGCCATTGGAACCATCCTTTTCGATTTCTTGCGCCATCACCAGAGTGAACCAGCCAATATTTGCCCCGAGGTCGCAGAAAGTCGTTCCGGGCCGGTAGTGACTCTTGATCAACTGGGTTATGACGGGGGAGTAGTCTCCCTTGAGTACCGTCTTGGATACTTGGTCGATCAGGTTGCACCATACCCTAAGTCCGCCTTCCAGCTCAGCAATCACCCATGGTGAGTCGAGTTCCTCCATCCATTTCTCGTTGAATCTAGCACGTAATCTAGAGACTGTCCTGTCAAGAATTTTTTTTGGCCAAAATGCCATACAAATTGGTAATGAACTCCGATAATAAAATCTTGTTAGCAAATTGACTTGTATGGGGGACTCTCGCGGAGGCTGTGGCCAGGGAACTAATCAGACTCGAGGAGGTACATCGGGCCTTCGGGCCGCTGACCGTTCTAGAGGGTGTAAATCTCAGAATCGACGAGGGCGATCGCATAGGGGTCATCGGACACAACGGCTCGGGA
>Ga0315330_10002318_pt1 | contig 13036 bp, 7 predicted proteins | sample M140m34915metaG_FD_203453 | JGI IMG/M metagenome (GOLD analysis project Ga0315330, IMG submission 203453) | Ammonia-oxidizing marine archaeal communities from Monterey Bay, California, United States - M1 40m 34915 | ecosystem: Environmental > Aquatic > Marine > Intertidal zone | place: USA...
ATTAATTTCATCGCCTTTGTTTCGACGTCTGGGTCGAGGGCGATATAAACTGGTGTGTCGTGCTCTACTATCTTCTGGAATAGTTTTGCATCGTCTCTCAAGGAAGACCCCAAGATAGGAACTGCGTTACCTGCTACAATAGCATCAAAGGCTCCTTCCACGATAACCAAGTCGTCTTCATAGTCAACGTAAAGTTCGTTGAAGACGATGTTTCGGTGGGCAGGTGGGTTTTTGTATTTCATCCAGTCGTTGCCATAGGTTCTCGCAATAAAGTAACTTATGTCGCCGTCTTCGTTGAATGAAGGAATGATGATTCTATTTTTATATTCGCCTGACGGACAATAGCCTATCTTCCATTTTATAATGTCTGCTTTTGTCAAGCCTCGTTCATAGAGGAAGCGAAGAATAGGTCTCGTTGTGAGTGATAGGTTGTTGGAACAAAGAGACTTAAACTCTTCTGGTAGAGCTATTGACTGCTCTACTTTTTCTTCTATCTCTTGCTCTGTTGAAAACACATCTTCAAAAGAAGCTATCTCAACAGTGTCGTCGATTTTTGCCCAAGCTTGCTGGTCCATAAAAGAACCGAAGCGTCTCACAAGACGGCGAACGTTGCTGCCACGGTAGTCACACACCCAGCACTTGAATTTATTCTTTTCCAAGTTGACAGATAGCTTCCTTTTGTGGTGCTTGCATTTTGGACAAAAGAATAGCGTCTCACCACCAGAGTGGTAGCCGTTGCCCAATACACTTTTTATAATATCAATCTTTTCCGACAAGTTCTACAAGCCTTCTTTTATTCTCTCACACAATAACAGAGCAGAAATGATAAGTCAAGCGTTTTTTTGAAAAAAGCCTGCTTTTGCTATAACCCAACTATCTGCTCTGTCGAAGGAGTCAGGCTTGGGGTTTCCGTGTTTTGTGTATTCTACCATAAAAGTAGGCTCGTTGTCAAGTACATATTGTAAAACAACTGGTTTTGCTTTTTCGCCTTTTGGAATCTTTATTCCGCAAAGCTTTCTCGCAGAGGTGGCTGCAAGGTATTGAGGCTCAAGGCTCCATAGAGAATAACACATCCAACTTACTATCCCATTAAAACGAGAAAGGGTTGAAAGCGTTTTTGCTGAAGAGAAGCCTGAACGGAAAGATTGCAGAGACTGCTCTATAAAGATTTCTTCTACTTTATAGGAATTGGATAAATCTGTCAAGACTTTTTTGACAGCTTCTGCTTTTTGGAAAAAGTTTTTATATTTTCTTGTGTCGATGGCATTCATAACCTTTACCTCTCCATTATCGTCGAGTAAAGTAATGCCTGTAATGCTGGTGGAGACGTCTAGTCCTAAAATCAATTAAAAGTCTACTTTCATCTTGAAGGTGTATTCTCTCGAAATAGTCTTCTTGACTGGTGTTGCTAATTTTGCAATAGCAATTAAATTTTTGTTTTCGTCGTAAATTCCAACTTTGGAAATGTAGGTTGTCTTTTCAAATGAACCTGATGTGTTAGGATAAGGTGATTTAACAACGTTTGCTAACTCTCTTTTATCGTTCTCGTAATAATCTACGTCGTGCTCAATATCTACGCAAACTTCGACGTCTTGGTCTGATGAGGGTTTTACATAGGTTGGGTTGTTCGAATGGTTAAGGTCGCCCATTTTAGCGTGAGCCAGCATCGTAATAACAGGGACGTAGTTCGTTCCCTCACAGTCGATTGTCCAAGAAGATGAAGGACAGAACTCTGCTGCTCCTGGGTCTGCTGCTAAAAACTTTTGACCCCAAAGCGTCCACTTGGGTGCGATGTTGACTCCGCTGAACAAGTACTCGTCTGTGTAGGTGCTTGATAAATCCCAAGAACCAGTCAGAGCTACAAACCCTTCGTTATAGAGAACGGTTCCAGCAACCTTGCCGTTGTTATCTGCTGCTCCGCCTGCGAACTGAACTATGTTTAAACTTGTTATAGAGTCAGGGTCTTGAATTGTTGTGTTTCCGCTACTTCCTCCGATGACCTGTGTCAATGTAATGCTGCCAAAAGTGTCATCGTTTGTAGAGATTTGAATTCCACTTACGGACTCGACGGCAATTGCGAATTCTGTTGCTATGTCCTCTCTGGCAAACAGCCCATTTATCTGAACTACGATGTATCCTGAACCGTCTACCGTCCCTGTAGAACCTTCTGTTCCAGAATCATCAAAGATAAACGTTGTAATTGCGCCGCTTGTGTTTTCAAGAATTATTCTCTTATCATTATAGCCGAATGAAGAGTTGAAATCAACCCTGCCTTGTGCAGATGCTGCGGCTGGTCCAATTGTCTGAATCAATTCTCCATTCTGGTTTGAATCCTGTAGTCTTCCTATGAGAGAACCAGTAATGTAGAATTTCATGTCTACGGAACCCTTCTTGATTGAAGAGCCGTAAAAGATGGAAGGAATAGAAACTAATTTTATCTCTTGACTTGCTTTGTCCCATGTTCCTACAGCATTTGAAGACTCGTAAGCATAATGAGGACTTAAAGGTCTATAATAATTGAAGGTGTTCTTTAGAGCCTTGATGTGTGGTCTGTCCGTACTAGAGGCTGCTTGATATTCTACATCAATTGATGAGGATAGAGGATATTGACCTCTAATTACGTCTCCATAAGAATAGGTCTGAAATGTTTCCGTAGAGATAGTCTTGAACGATGTCAATGAGCCTTGCTTTGTTATGAACGGATAGATAAGGCTTTCTTGTGTCGGTGGACTGTGTGTAGAAGCATCTCTATTGATGTTCAACTCGTAAAGACTTAAATCACCTTGTTCCGTTTGCTGAATTGTTTCGTCTGCTATTGCGAATGTGTTAATAGGAAGAATATCACGATTGTAATAAGTCTTCTTATCACTAATCACAAAACTAATGCGTGGGTGTGTCTTTATTCTGTTTTTAAAAACGTCATTTTGCTCAAACTTGTATAAAGACACTTTTCTCCCTCTCTATTTAGTGCGGATTAGTAGTCCAGTCGAACTCGAAGGGTCATGTCATTCGTTGGGTCTTTACGAAGTGGCTCTGAAAGCTTTGCAACTGCGAGCAACTCGTTGTCTGATGAATAGAGACCTACCGAAGTAATGTAGGAGATTGGTGCATCAGATGTTTTACTCTTTACTCTAACTTTACTATCCAACAAGTAAGTTGGGTTAGAACTGTAGTTGAAGTCATTGTGAGAGACTCTACAAAAGTAAATTGTTGAGTTAAGCTCTGTAGTGTTATTGAAGCAAACCTTCTCGATTCTCTGACGGAAAGCAAGTGCAACATCGTCCATTGTTTTTGCGTTGTCGTTTAGGAGAGCGAGGATATTCTGGGCTGCGGCATTCATCTCTGCATCAGTTCCACCTGTGGCTCCTGCATTTGTAATTTTACCCTTTTCATAAGTGGCGTTATCAAAGCCCATAAGAAGGTCTGGTGTCAAAGCTACAACACCTGCTTGGTAGTAAATCAGACCACACTTGACGTCATAAGGTGCGGCGGCGGGACCGCCTCCAGCATTAGTTGAATCACCAGTAATTTTAAGAATTCCATATTCACCTGCTGGTGAATTAACTTTATAGTCAGTTGCTGCGCCGTCATCCTTGATTGTCAAAAGGTTAGTGTTCATGTCGCCAGCAGTGTCGCTGTGTGTTGTCGTTGTTCCTAACTGTAGCTCAAATGAGCCCTTTTTGATTTCATCTTTTCCAAGAAGTCTTGCAAGGTTCATGAAAATCAAGCAGTTATATTTAGAACCGATTAATGATAATAAGTCGCCATCTTGGTCAAAGTCTTGAACACTACCCGTGACATCATGACCTACAAGAACCTGTCCCATCTGTCCGTAAATGTTCTTTCTTTTCTTAAAGAAAGGGTGTGTGCTAATGGCTCCCAATTGTGATGCACCGTCGTAAGTTAAACCATCTGACTGAGTTCCAGTTACACCCTGTGTTTCAAATTCTGAGTTGTGTGCGTGGGTTACGTCAAAGATGTGATTCGCTGAAGAACTTAGGAAAGGATAATCGTAAACTGACTGGAACATTCCATGTGCAAACGTCTTTACTTGAAGCTCTGCTCCAGGTGCCCCGTAGGTTCCATAGATAATAGAGCCTGTAATCGGAATCGCCTCGTGAAGCAGTGTTCTCGTAGTAGCGATATCGTCATTTAAAAATGTTTTGAATGTTGATGCCATTTTATGTTATCCTCTTAAGTGTAAAATTTTGTAAAACGAACAGGAATGTCAATGCTTCTTCCTGTTGTTGCGCCTGTGACTCTTACATTGGAGTCAATGTAGTAGTAGGTTTTTGTGTTGATTGTCATCGTTGCGCTTCCACCAAGCTCTTGGAAAAGGAATGTGCTTGTGTTTAAATCAAGTGATGACTGAATCTTAAACTGCAAATAAGTTCCTCTTGGTCCAGCTATTGCTTCGTCGGTTTTCGTTTTGTCGGGATTGTTGGAAACGAACTCTGTGTCGGTATTTAGTGAAAGATAGTAGCTTGCAACGTTATCATCATCCTTAAAGGAAACAGTGGCTTCTTTTCCGTCGAGGCTGACAATCTTACCAAAGCGGTCGTCGATTTGAAGAATGTATTGAGTTTCAATGAGGTCGCTGTCCAAAGCTTGGGCTGGTGAAAGCTCTGATGAGTCAATTCCCTGGTCTACTCTAATATGGTTTCCGCCGCTTGCATCCTCGCCGTCGAGGACGCCCGTGTTAGGGCAAATGTTGCCTTCCCCAGTTATCTCAGTCAAAGTCGTCTCATCAACTGCAACCAAGAAAACGCCAGTAGGTGCAGGGGCAACCTGGTTTACACGTTGCTCGATTGCGGAGGTCTCGCTGAGCTTTATAGTTGGAAGATAAAGCAGGTTCGTCCTAGGAATAGAAATCAACTTATGCTTCATCGTGGAAGTATTGTTTGTGAACGCCTCTAGAACAGGAGTTTGCATAATCTCCAAGTCATAGTAAGCCGAGCCGCTTGGGTGTGACTTGTTGAAAAGCTCGTAGTCAATCTCGTCATCAGCGAGTGAAAACTTTACAATCTTGAAAGTTCCGTCGCCTTTTGCTAATCTCATTCTACCTGTGTCAGTTAAAACTGCGTCAAGAATGATGTCGCCTGAATTATCTAAAAATGCCATTTTATTCTGTCCTCCGCATTATAATTAGTTTCGTTATTGATTTAAAGCCTCAAACATAAAAAATTATGTTATTGCTTTTCTGCCTCATAATCATATTCTAAGTTAAAGTCAATTTTCTTGCCAGTTGACTTTGATGTCAACCTAACTTTAAACTTCTTTCCCCAAACTGGGTCTGCTGTTGTTCCGAGAATTACCTTTTGCCCTGGCTTCACTTCTCTACCTCCAGTAATCCCAGACTTCTCATAATTAACAAAAGTGTTCGATGTAGTTGGCTCAATGTGAAGAAATCTTTTAATTCCAACAGCAGGCTGTTTGACGTCTGGTTCTCTAAATTCAAAAGTGTTTATTATCGGATAAACCGAACCTGCATCATCTACGATTTCTGCCTGATAAACAACTGTAGGATAAGAGTAGTGACCATGAACGTCAATTGCTTTGACACAGTAGTAGTATTTCTTGTTTGGTATAACTGTGTCATTAGTAGATGCTGAAGAAGCACGAAGAGTGCTTACTTCTCTTATGGAACCTTCTTGAAAGTCTTTATAAGACCTTGGTTCTCTATCAAGACGATAAATGATAAAGTTATCAACCTTGTCGTCTGTCTCATATCTTATCTTGTCTTCAGAAGATAAGTCTTGCGCTATTCTAAACTTATTTATCTGGTCCTGTTCCAATTCTTGAATAATCACTGGATGTAGGTCATATCTTCCAATTCCAGAATTGAGAGCCAATCTTAACTTATTGTTAACTCCACGGAATGGAATGATGTCGATGTCAGGTGCGATAGGTGGATTGTCCATAACCATTGTTTCTTTGCTGAAGATTGGAATCTCCATCAATTGTAGTGATGGTCTTGTTATAATCTTGAGCGCACCATCTCGAAGTCTTTCATATCTGTAGGACGAACCAACAATCAAATTCATTGAATAGATTTTATAAACATAAGATTTGCCATATTTAACCTGCGTGTCCACATAGTGCAAGTCTTTTAAGTCTCCGAGATTAGAGAGATAGAAAGACTGAATCGGTGCTGCGTTTTGGTTGTCGAGCGAATCGTGCTTATCTATTCTGTAGAAGACTGTTTCGTTGTAGCATTTATTTCCAACCAAAAGGTCTTGAAATGACCTCAAGTTGTTCTTTACAATTTCGTCTACCTTTGACTTGCCGATTAAAGACATCAGGTTGTAGAAAAATTCAAACCTTGGGTCATCAGGCTTCTGGTCCTCATCTCTGAAAGTTATAGAGTTTTCGCCAGAAGAAAGTTCAGCATAGTTCTTCAGCCATTTACCGAGGTCATAAATCCTCTTTGTGTCAGTGCCAGATAAAACCTCTGGTAGACCAGACTGCTCTGACACTTGAGTTTGAGCCTCAAAAATAGGAAGGTTTATTAGTTCTGCATTCAGTGTTGCTTCGGCGACGTCCTGTTGTAATTTTGTTGCAAGTTTCAACTCGTCAAGGGCTGCATTCAATTGAGCGCTTGGGTCTGTAGAGAAGCTTATGTCTACGAACATAGGCATCAACTCTTTGCTTTCGTTAACGTCTTTTAAATCCCTTACATCCTTTTGTGAGAAAACAAGGTTGGTGAATTTGGAAAGAGTTTCGCTGTAGTTATCACTCTTTATCCAAAAGCCAAGACCATTCGACCAAGATTCAAAGTATCTGGCAACAGGTCTAACTCTTCTCTCGATTGTTGTCCCTGATGCTTCCCTTATCTTCTTAAACCGAAATCCACTAACTCTATTTTGTTCAATCCTTCCTCCGAGGGTTAGAAAGTCTTCAAGAGTCTCGTTTGTAGTTTCGTCTGCCTCGTAAAAAGCATAGAGGTTTGGAAGACCTTTTTCTGGAATTTGCTCAACTCCGATTGAGTCTTCATAACCCTTGATGTAGTAGTTGTAATCAGACTTGACTTCAGCATAGGCTGTTTGAATATGCGAATCTCTTTGGTCTGCTATTTTCTTGTCAATGAGTGTGTCGAAGTCGCAAGCGTGGTCTACAAATGTTTTAGAAGAAATCGCTTCATCCAAAGACTGTTCTGAAGCGAAAATGTCATCGCCATTGTCGGTGATAATTCTATAAGTCTCTTCATAGTAGGAGCCATTAGCGTCTGTCTTTAATTCTCTACTCTCTTCTTTAAATGAGATGAAAACTTTATCACTCACTTCTTTATCATCAGATGCAAAGTAAATTGAGCCGTCATTATTTCTTGCCCAAAAAGCTGCTGTAAGATATCTTATAGGGTCTATTTCTTTTGATTGTTTATCTGTAAGTGGTTTTGACTTATCGTAGTTTGGTAGTGCGTTTTGAGAATCTACAATAAAGATAGGGCTTCCAAACGTAATTCTGTTGAGATTATTTGCGCCTGTTGCAAGATAGTCTTTTACAATCCTACTTTTGGTCTGCTTTATCTTTATCCCTCTAATATCAATAATGTTCATTTTTTATTTCCTTCCCTGTAAATAGTCTTTCTACAGAGATAATAGGTCAAATTTAGATTCTGCGAGTTCGTCCCTTATTTCTCTTCTTCTTCTGTCAATAGTGCTGATTCTTCCCTCTAGGAGGTTTATTCTTGCCTCAACATCCTCCCTAAGAGGTAGGTCTCCTCTTATACTTCTTAAATCAGTTCGTTGAAGATAATTGTTTGGGTCTCTTTTTATTTCACCAATCAGTCTCAATAGTGACATTCTCTCAGATTCTAACTCTCGGTCTTCTTGCTCCAAAGTCATTTTAAGGTGTCTAAGGAAGCTTATCTGATTTTCAAAAACCTGCTGAACCTCAGAATCGACGGAGCCAATCAGAACCTCTCCTTCAAGACCTTGAGCATTCCCTCTCGTAACGGGTGGATTGAGAATAAAATAGGCGTCGTAGACTGGTAGAGACTTAAACGGGTCGGAAATCTTGATTCCCAACTCTTCAATCGTTGTGAGCTTCAATCTGCAAAGAACCTCTTCTCCAGCAACGGTCAAGAACGTTCTCTTGCTAAGGCTTTCCCAAACTGGTTCCTTTATCTGCTTGTAATTCTTTCTTTCTCTTTCATTGTCGAATACAACTTCATTATCGCCAAAGTCCTTTAAGTAGTCAATCTTTGCAAGGAATGAGTAGTTCACTCGAAACTTTGGTCCAGTCAGTTCAGAGCCCTTAGATAAAGACTGGCTCTCAAACTCTGGGAATAAAGACTGAATTTGTAATGGTGCAAACTTAAGATTTTCTCTAGTTGGTGGCTTTAGGTTGTCGATGTCTGAATAGACTCTTCGCAGGTCAGACTCTGACAATAAGCCTGCTGGTGATGACTTCTGAATCCCTACGTTAACAATTGTCTCTCTCATCAGGTCATAGACAATAGATGCGGGAGATGACTGAGAAGTTTGTTCAGAGTCTTTGCCTTCTTCGCAAGCACCTGTAGAAGTTGTGTATTCTTCCTCCAAGCTTCTGTTAAGACCCAAAGAAATGATTCGACCATCAACTTCCTCCCAGCCCTCAACAGGGTCGATGCCTACTTCCCTTTTCTCATCAATTCCAAAACAACTAGCAACGTCTTCAATTCGAACAACATTAGTGTCAGTGTCAAGAACGCTACTTGAGGGTGGGTTAAAAGAAATCCCAAAAGAAGAGAAGATGTCGTTATCAAGAGCGTTTCCTGAATTGTCATCAAACTGGACTGCTCTATCTTCTTTGCTCTTCTGTTTGTCGTTGTCGTCGAGAACGCTTGGAATAGTAATCCTACTTTTCTTTATAATAGTAGGTGTCATAAAAGCTGAACTTGGTCCAGAAAAGTCAACTGGAGAAGTTGGCTCTAATGACTTAGAATTCTTTTTTGGAAAAGTGGCTTCTGGAGTCTTTGAAGTGAAAAACTTTTCTAACTCCAAGTTCAACCTCTTTTCCCATTCGCCTGCATCGACTATCTTAAGACCAGTCGTGTTTCTCTGCTCTTCAGAAATTTCTAAAATCTCGCCATCAATTTGACCTGCATCTTCTGGATTAGTCAAGAAGTCCAGCCCATTTCCTTTTTCGATGTTAGAGTCAAAGGTTGCGTTTGCAAAGAACTTTTTGTCAGTTATAATGAATTTTAACCCAGAGCCAATTTTAGACTTTGAGTTCGGGTCGATTGAAACTTCGATTGCGTTTGAAAGCTTTGCAATCAAGAGGTCAAAGACCTCAACCATAAACCTAATAAAAGATGGCGTCTCTGCGATGAGTCGCAAAAGTGGAATAAAAGTTGTCTTTCCAAAAATAGATAAGACCCTGCTGTATAGAACTAGAGAGCGTGAAATGTTCTGTCTTTCTATTGGCGTGAATACAAAGTCCTCTTCGAACCTGTTAAGATTAGGATTGTAAAGATAGTCCTGCTTCATAGTGGGTGCTTCGACCCTTGTAAGAATAGAAGACAAATCGTTCTTGCTTATTGAAAGCTCGTCAATAATGTCCTGTAGAAATTGTCTTGTTCCATCAATAAAGTCAATCTCTACACCGTATTGGTAAAGACCATCTGTTATGTCTATAATGCTCTTATCAGTTCCAGTAAAGAATCGAACGCCAGTGTTATCAGTATCAAGTGAAATGCTTGATTCTCTTATTGAGCCGTTTTCGTCAGAAACTTCGACCAGCTTGTCGTCTATTTGTCCAGTAAAGGCAATAACTTCTATTTCCTGATTTCTTTCAAAGTCCACTTTACCTCCGTAGGGCGTTCCTAAAGAATTTAAAGTTTCGACATTGCGAACACGCTTTCTCAGAAGTTTCATCGTTCTTATTTTAGAATAAGATAGAAGTCGCTGTTGTGAAGCCATGTCCATCTTATCCAATATCTTGCCATAGTGACCAAGTTTTCGAACCATAGTTGCCATGTCAATCGCAAACATAAATCTTGCTTCGCCAGGCAAACCTCTTGTCAACCAGACATCAGAATAGAAAGTCTGTTTTAGCGTCTCAACACTTGGCTGGTCCGCTATTGCAACTTCTGATAAAGCATTATGAAATAAGGTTTCGTCAATCTCTAGCCTTTTTGCTCTCTCAAGTACTCTAAAGTCCTGAATCTTTGCATTAGGGACTCTTCTTGTTGTCAGAGGCTCTGGAAAGCTGCCATTCTCGATAAGGTCAGTGCCTGCCTTGCGTGTCCCTGCGAACCATTGTCCGTTCCTTGGATGTTTTGGTCCGTTCCAAACTTCGCCTTCTTTTGTTAGATAAACAATTGAAGTTGAAACCGTTTCTCCGTTCTTTATTACTTCTTCGTAGGAGACTTTACCATTTTGCCTAGCAGATTCTTCTTGTTGGAGCATAGACATAAGCTCTACATTGAAAAAATCTTCCATCTCCTGGATGTCGATGTAAGCAAAGGCTGCGTAATTAAGTTCTTCTGGCTCTTCTTTTAGTTTAAATGTTTCAGAAAAAACAAACTCATGAAATGAAGTTCCGTCGCTTTGAATTGTTCTTACAGAGTTTTCAAAATAGTCTTGCTCGCTTGGCAAGACCTCATTCATTGAGTAGGTTTTAACCTCAATGTCGTCCCTGTCTGTAAAATTAGTAATGTTTTGTGATGAGGTCAAGGTCATTGTTGAATTTACAATGTTCCCTGCAATCTTTGAAGATGCTTGGAAAAGAGCTACTTTTATAAACCTTGCAAAATCCTCTTGGGCGAACCAACGACTAATCTTATCTTTCTCTATAACATCATAGACAGATAGGTTTACTGTTACAGAGAGACCAGATGGTCTACTCGTCTCTAATGTTACCTTTGTTATGTCAACACTTGGAACAAGCATTCCCAATAAATCTTCTTGTTTAATAGCCATTAGCAGTCATCTCCAAACGGGTCTTCAACATTTGTCTCGTAAATATCAACCTCACCAACAACAGTGTCTTTCGTCTCAGGACAGTCAACCTTTAGGTATCCTCTCTTGCTGAAATTTGTTCTGTAGCCTAATTCACACAGCAAGTCTTTTTCAATCTCTTTGTCCCTAAAGATGTCGAAGTAATATTCTACATAGGTCTCGTCTATGTCTTCAACGTTTAGTTCCTCTTCAACATCGTCAACAAGAATGCCGTCTTTAATGTTATCATGCTTTTTTATAAAGTTCAAGGGAATTAATGTCTCCACGGTGTTGCCGTCAACAATTTCGTCCTCAACGATAAAAACCTCTACGTCAAAGTTCTCGGTAAGAGGCTCTGTGTTTGCCTCGTCTACCTCTAAGACAAAATATTGTGGTTCTACCTTCACAACCACATCTAAACCACTCTCTCTTACAAATCCTTGATTATCCTCATAGAAATCAAGAACTGTTGGCTCAAGCTCGTCTAGGCTGGCTTCTGATGCTTGTGGAGAACTTGAATCGCCTTTCGATAATAGAGATTCACCTATCGTCGTCTTATACATTATCTTATCGACATTGACTTGAGGAATCTGCAAAGTTGGCTGGTCGCCTTGGTCGACCGTTGTGTCAGACGCTATTTTTGAACCATAAAGATTTACCTGCCAAGCTGGAAAATAATCGTTTAAAACCGAAGACTTACCAAGAGGTGCCGAAAGAGAGTAATGTCTTTCTGGGGTTGCTTGGAACGACTCTTTCAACTCCTTGTTGCCAGTTCGAACTAGTTCTACCTGTTCATAAACTCTTTTTTCAGCAGATGAAAATGAGACCTGAACTTCGGTTGTTGGAGTTTCTTCAAGGATTCTGGTTTCAGCATAGTTCTGTTCTTCCTGGGAATCACCAGAATATTTCCAATCATAAATGATGTCATCGTCGAAGAACGAATAGTAGACTGGTTTGAACTTACCCTTCGACAGCAAGTGCTTGCCGAATGCTGTAAGTTCAATTTCTAAAACTTCTTCTTTCTTATCTTTAAAAGCCATGTCTCTTATTCCTGGTCCTTGTTGCTAATCTTCGTCAACTCTTCTGGGTCAGTCTCTATTTCGATTCCTGACTCAATCTTCGCCATCTCGATTAAGCTGAAGAAGTCATAAGGATAGTTATAACTATATTCTGGTTTCTTTTTTCCAACCTTAAAGTCAAACTTAAATCTTGAGTCATTATTAGAGTCCTCTACCATCTCGAAGTAGTCCGCACTTGCTTTCTTCTTCACCTTAAAAACCATCCAGCGAATGTCAGGTGGAATCTCATTTCCTTCAAAGAACTCGCTTGGTCCTAAGTCGTGAATAATCTGTTTGTCTTGTCTAACAGCCTTGTTCGCTATCTCTGGCTTGACGCCTTGCCAAATGTCAGCAAGGTCTTGTTTTCCAAGGGTCTGGGTGAACTCAAAGAAATACATTACAAAAGGGTTTTCACCTGCTGCCATCGGATAGGTGATAAAATCATAACGAGGTGGAAGGTTATACTTCTTCATCATTTTAATCATTCTTGAGATTGTAGTGTCTTCAAGCGTTGAGCCAGAGAGCACTGTTACACCGTCTGTCACGCTCTGCTGCTGGTCTACTGCTGGTACTGCTGGCAAACCGTTTTCAATGTTATTCTTCTGAGCTAAAAAGTTCTCCTTAGTTATTGAGATAAAGTTTCTCCCATCAACTTTCGTTGTCCCCACTTCGTTATTCTCAAGACCGACTTGTTGTTCATCAACAAAAGGAATCATTACAATTGCTTCTGAAATTTCTCTGGATTCTGCGATGTCGCCAATCTTCTCTTGAGTTGCGGTAAAGCCGCACACGTCGATTAATGAGCCAGCCGTAGAACTGGAGCCTGATGGTTTAGAAAAACTCTCCTCTATCGAAACAAAAATTCCTTCTGACTGATTTGGAACTGAGCCATAGCCAGCCCAAATTCCAGTTCCACTCTCGTAAGAAGCAAGTCCTGACTCAGAGACGCTAGACGCATCATTAGACACCTTGTAATCAATTGAAACAATAGAGCTATCCTGCTTTTCATATTTTAAAGAGCGCTCTTCTTTTATCTCGTAGACACCAACATCTTCT
>Ga0315330_10002320_pt1 | contig 13030 bp, 9 predicted proteins | sample M140m34915metaG_FD_203453 | JGI IMG/M metagenome (GOLD analysis project Ga0315330, IMG submission 203453) | Ammonia-oxidizing marine archaeal communities from Monterey Bay, California, United States - M1 40m 34915 | ecosystem: Environmental > Aquatic > Marine > Intertidal zone | place: USA...
CGCGACCACACTTGGTCAATGCAAGGCCACTCCGCCCGTTCATTCCCGCCGTCAACACCAGCTCGGCTCGCTCATCAAGAGCGGCCGAACATCACTGATTCACGAGCGAGCAGGCTTCCTTTGGTTGCCCCCGCTTTCGACTTAGCGACTAACTTTTCGAACTGGTCCCGCGTAGTAACCGGGGTTACCTCGCAGAGCTTCTTGCGTAGCAATCAAACTATTGCGTCCATAGGTCACGACCCACTTAGGCGGATAAGGATTCCCTTGGTTTGGATAAAGCGTGACTTCCCAAGCCGAGGTAATCCCCGCCTGAATCGCATTCATGTTCATATTCATCATCGCGATTCGCTGGTTGACCTGTTGATCCCTCTGATAGGCCGCAGCAAGCGACTGCAAGTGAAACGCCTGGTCATCCTGCTTGTAGTTCTGTGCAGCTGGCTTCTTTGCCGAGGTGGCTCCTCCAGCTCCTAACGGATTAGTGGCAACATCAGTGTCAAGATTGGCTGTGAAGCCTTTCGCAGGCTTGGGTAACCCATCTGCACCCCCATCATTGGCTGTGATCCCTTGGGCAGGCTTAGGCAATCCCGCCTTGCCCGGTTCACTCTTTCCGGTGAGTCCAACTGCAGGGGCGACAGTAGTTCCGCCACCATTCGTTTCGGGGGTCGCTGGGGCCGGTGGCGCGGGCACTGCTTTGTGACTCACAAGCCACGCATCCCAACCACTCTTGAGCATGGACTGCTCTTTTTTGGCAAACAGGTAAAACGGAACCGCATACTGCGAGCCATCCTGCAACTCGAAGACGACACCTTCGAGATTATAATTCTCTGACTTGCCGTTTCGGAAGTTAGGCGAGGTACGCACCCAATCTTCGAGCGCCTTCTTGTTTGGCATCGGCATGGACTCTGAGGTCTCGACCACTCGCAGCAGAATGTCCTGATAAATCTCGGGCAGGCCATCAAAAGGTTTGTCGTTGACAACGACCTTGCCGTTCTCTTGCTTGATGACGACCTCATCACGCTCATAATCAACGATTTTACCGACCACCTTGAGCCCATTGCTCATGGTCCAAGTTTGAGTTTGATCAATATGACTGTTGTGGATTTCGAGTGCTTCTTTGCTTTTCAAGTACTCACGATCTTCCTTGCAAAGCTTATCGATCGGGCATGAGCCAAGTTCTTTGTTCTCACGCTGCAGAATGACCATGTCATCATCAAAACCGACCAGATCTGCGTTGATGGTGTAAAGCCCCGTGACATCTTTCCAGACTCGCGCGTCTGCCGTCCCGGCAACGGCAAACACCACCGCCAATCCAACTGATGCTCGTAATCCGCTCATTGCTCGCAAGGCATAACCCATGATCATCTCCAATTTCAGAATGCAACATGTGCAATCAGGTTTTTCATTCAGTTCATAGCGACGCTGTCGCGACGCCCTTTCATGATAGTCAAAAGCTGCCGAACAGGGCACGGCAGCAGAGTCGCTTTTCCGAGCTGAGCCAGTTTGCCGACCCTGACATTTGTCTCCACGACCCGAAAGTCCCTCTCAAAAGAGGGCGATGGCCGGTAAATCCAGCTTTTCCCCACGTCCTGCAGCGAAATTCTGGCGTCTGCTCGCCGGCTTAGGCTCGATGCTGCAGTTGGTCGTTAACGGCCCGCGACACCAAGTTTCTTGGTCTGCATCAGACGATCGCTCCTCGGGACGAGACCATCTAAGCCTATCGGCTTGAAGAGCCAGCCCTGCCGTCTCGAAGAGTCTCTACTCCTCCGAAAGCCATGCTGCAGCTGCAGCTTCATCCGCAGCATCGAAGTATTTGACCTTCGACAGAGTAAACGGCTTGCAGATCATTGCCATCCATTTTTCCCAATTCGAGTCACCCACCATGGCAATCTTGCTGATGTCCGAACAATGCTTGGTTGCAAACTTGATATCTTCCCAAACTGCGCCCATTTCCCAGCCATGAAAGTCGTGCATGACAAACAGGATGTGGATTTTTCCAACTTGGCCGATCAACGCCTCGACGGCGGGCTCAAAGCTACCGTAGTCTTCTGCGGTCAACTTGCCGCTCACCCGAACATCCAGCAGTTTTGCGTCTGCGTTTTCTGATAATTCAATTGCCATAAAAATCCTCAATTGTGTTGACGTTTATCGTTCACCGGGGCGAACTGACTCATGTGTGATCCGATCGACAATGTGACTGCACGCTGTCAGAACGGTTGGTATCAATGTACAAGATTCCGCGGATCCTGAGGGGGCCTACAACCAGAGGTCAGAAGAAGATTTCGCCACTTCGCCAGCAAGACGTCAACGGTCCGCCCCCGCTTCAGTCCGCGGCCATTCAAGTCCGCCAGAAGAATAGGAACCAACCGCTGGAAAGACGTCGCCTGGGAAGACTTCGCCCCACGCGTAGTGGCGCGTTGGCCACGTGGTGTGTGCTGAAACCCAGTCAGGGGGCTTGGCCTGCCTCTGAGGCTTTGACTGATTTGCGCCAGGCCAACACCGCTACGCTCGTGACTCCCGATAATCATGTGAAGCACCTTCGTTTCACCCTGATTTGGGTGGCCGTTTGGGGGTAAAAGTCGCCACACATGGGGCACTTGCGCAACAACATCCGCAACATCGAGGCCACCCCGTTCTCAGACTGCATTGCCAAGAGCCCCTAACCTGCCGCAGCGAACTTGCACCTTGCCCCGAACCTGAATCGTCAGCAGCCGTTTCAATCTTCAACGGCATGCTTGGAAGCCTCGGCTTGCCCAACGATACTGGGTACTCCGCCGATTGCGGCAGAACCCTTCCCGTTAAGATAGGCACGCAACTCATCTCGCAACTGCTGCCGGGCTCGCGAGAGCCGACTTCGAACTGTACCGACCTTGATATCCAAAACATCGGCGATTGCCTGATAATCAAACCCCTCAAATTCCCGCAGTATCAGAATGGTGCGGTAGCTCTCATCCAGCCGCTGCATGGCTTCTCTGACATGCTTTCTTTCCTCATCACGCTCGACCGACTCCGACGGCAGAACTTGGTGGTCCATGGTCAATTGATCAAAATTCTTTCCGATACTTTCGAGGGGACGCATTTTCTGGTTTCGCCGAAAATCGCTCCGGCTGGCATTGAGTGCGATTCTGTAGAGCCACGTATAGAAGTTGCTCTTCTTTTGGAAGGAATCGAGAGCCAAAAACGCTCTCACAAAGGCATCCTGCACAATTTCTTCGGCAGCAACCACGCAACCAACTTGGCGTAGAATCGATTTAAAAAGACGATTCTGGTATCTACGCGTCAGCACTTCGTACCCGTAGTGGTCACCGCCAACGGTGACACGCACTAACTCTCCGTCAGCCATCTCGGCATTATCGCGGCTATGGGTGGCAGTGGATTGCACGGAAATGCTACCTTCAACTAAAATTCGGACATGATTGTGTGACAAGATCGGGTCGCGAAACCAATGGTTTCAAACGCGTCCCTTTTGAGTCGCGTATAAATCCGCAGAAGTCCGCAGCTGATTTAGAAACAAATCGTTTTCCGCGATGATTGGGCATCCAATTCCACCTTGACCCGCGGCGAGGTTGGCCATCTCGGCACCAGCAACGGTCTGCGGCTAAACTGTGGACGTGAGCCACAACACGGCAACAGCAATTGGCGTCTCACGAATCACTGTGCGGCCCAAAACGGGCGACCCAACAACGAGCGGCCCAACAACGGCGATCGGCGCCCACAACCACTCAGCGACACAGCGACCGCTTCCCCAGCACGGCAAACCAAATGAATTCAGCAGACGATCGACACGAAGCAGCAGCTGGCAACCACTTCGACGCTTCGGACGAAAACTCGACTGATGAGCAGGAGATTGCCGCCCTGCTGGAACAGCTCGCCAGTGGTGTCGACAATGCGGCAGACCAGCTGATGCCGTTGGTTTATGACCGACTTCGAGGCTTAGCCCAGAAGATGCTGAGAAACGAATCACCATCCCACACCTTGCAACCCACTGCCTTGGTGAACGAGGCGTACATTCGGATGCTGGGGCAGAGTCAGGTCAATTGGCAGGGCAAGACCCACTTTTTCGCCATTGGAGCGAGAATGATGCGGCGGATCCTGGTTGATCATGCCCGTCGAAAATTAAGCCAAAAGCGGGGTGGAAGTCTCCATCGCATTTCTCTCGAGGAAGATCTCTGTATTAGCAAGCGGAGTGACGAGGATGTTCTGGCAATCGAAGACGCCCTCAGCAAACTTGCTGAGCTTGATCCGAGACAGGCACAAATCGTCGAGCTACGTTTTTATGGTGGGCTTACTGTAGAAGAAGTCGCTGAAGTTCTGAAAGTCTCCAAACGAACCGTTGAGTCCGACTGGACGATGCTTAGAGCGTGGCTACGACGGGAATTGACGAGCGAGCAATCAACTTGACTCCCAAAGAGTACGCACGCGTAAAAGAGATATTCACGCAGGCAATTGCGATGGAGCCTGAGGCACGCGATGCGTACATCGCGAGCGCGGCTGGGACTGATGAGTCGATAATCTCGCAGGTACAATCGCTGCTTGAACACCACGTCGAAGAAACCGTGCTCGATGCAACAGATGCAGACGACACTCTTAATGACGACATCGTGTTGGATGCGGCTCCCGAGTCAGACACGTTTCTGGTTCAGAAAGATGTCTGGGAAGACAACCGGCAAATCCTGCGGCGCCGATTGATGATTATCGCCACGGTGATGACCATCATCATCACCGTCTCGACGGTCGACTGGTTCCTCTCAGCCACCGAAGAAACTGACTATATCGCTCGCCTGATCGCGTTCGTGATCAGCTTGACCGCGGCCATCATCCTGTATCGCAGACAGAACCTGTCATTGCTGCAAATCCGGATTGCGGAACTGTTGGTGATGGCCAATGTCGGACTTCTGGCTATCGATCTGGACATCCGCATGACCTGCAATGTGGTTGAAGCTGGAAAGCCCAACATGTCGACCATGCTCGCCAGCATCAACAATTGGAATTATGTCACGTGGAGCCTCATCATCTTCATTTATGGCGTGTTCATGCCCAATCGCTGGCAGAGAGCTGCATGCGTGTTGCTGCCCATGGCAGCGGTTCCGTACCTCGTTACAGAACTCACTGCTGTCATCGTGGCTGACCAATACGGAAAAAACATACAGAACTTGATACACAATGACCTGCTTGGCAGACCCTTGTCTCCGCCTTTGATTGCGGCATGCATTTCGGTCTTTGCTGCTCACACAATCCATGGGGCAAGAACCTCCGCGTTTCAGGCCCGGAGACTCGCGCAATACCGGCTCATTGATTTGATCGGCGAAGGAGGCATGGGCCGTGTTTATAAAGCTGAACACCTGCTGCTCAAGCGAGCATGTGCAATCAAGCTGATCCAGCCCGATAAAAATGCAGATGCCAGAGCGTTGCGGCGATTCGAACGCGAGGTCAGAGCAACCGCACAGCTCACCCACCCACACACGGTCCAAGTCTATGACTATGGCCAAACCAACCAAGGCATTTTCTTTTTTGCAATGGAACTGCTTCCGGGGATGAACCTTGGTGAACTTATTAAGAAAACCGGACCACTGCCGCCGGAACGCGCAGTTCATTTCCTGATCCAAGTCAGCGATGCGTTAAGAGAAGCACATGAAGTCGGATTGATTCATCGCGACATTAAACCCGGGAACCTGTTTATCTCGGAAAGAGGTGGCATCAGAGATTACACCAAGCTGCTGGACTTTGGTGTGGTGCGAGAGGTCAAGGTTGACCCATCGCTGAGTCAGACCGCGATGATGATTGCCGGAACTCCGTCATTCATGGCGCCCGAACAGGCAACGCATCCCGAACAAACTGACGCACGAAGTGACATCTATTCACTTGGGATGGTCGCTTACTACATGCTGACCGGCCAAGCACCATTCAAAGGGCAAACACCCATTCAAATCATGATGGCGCAAGTCAATGAAACGCCATCTCCCCCTTCCGCACATCAAGCCGGTATCCCAGCGGACGTCGAAACAATCATCTTAAAGTGCCTTGAAAAAAATCCTGACGAGCGATTCAACAGCGCGGCGCATTTGCGTGATGCCCTGATCGCGTGTAGATGTTCACACGATTGGACGGCCCAGCGTGCTTCGCAATGGTGGAAAGAACAGAAACCAGGTCCCGAGAAAATAGACAACTCCTCTGCAACGAAAATCTCCTGAATCAAGATTTCGTTCGAGCAAAGGCCATCAAAACGGCAAGACGCGTTGGCACAGCGTTGTGACTCCAAGAAAAGGGTTCAAGCGACGCTACTTATGCGCACCTGGCCCGTACCTCTGCGACCCTGAACCCTGCGACCCTGAACCCTGCGGGCCCGCATCACCCTGCTCGTTGCCAGAACACATCGAATCTGGAACACAGCGAATCTGGAACACAGCGAATCTGGAACACAGCGAATCTGGAACACAGCGAATCTGGAACACAGCGAATCTGGAACACAGCGAATCTATGGAATCCAGTGCAATACATTCCTAAGCACGCACCAGCGTGGTTCTTGCTCTTTCGTCCCTTCACCTTCAACCCAGTACTCCCTCAACTGCTGCAGCGTCCCGTCCATCTCTTCGAAATCGAGAAATCGATCAAGCAAACGTACCCATTCGCCATCATTTTTACGTACAGCTAGTCCAACGGGGCGATGAATCTGTGGTGTGGGAATGACGACGGAATGATCTGGATAAAGGACATTCCACGCCGCCCCCTCCTCAGCCGGAAGAATCAAACCGTCAAGATCTTGCCGCTCGCCCTCAAAGAATGCCTGAATTGAGTCCACGACCTCAAACTCGACTTCTGGATGACGCAAACGAGCCTGCTTCGCGGCATCCAATTCATCAGTGCCCAGCTTGCGAACACTGTCGGGAATCCCATCGAGAGCATGAGCATCAAATTCATCACGACGGTGATCACGAACCACGATAGCAACCGTCGCTCGTTGGTAAGGCCGCGAAAATCCGACTGCAAGCAAACGCTCGGGTTTGATCACCAACCCACTCATTGCAACATCGATCTCACCTGAGTCCAACTGCTCAATGACCGAATCGAACGTGTAGGGAACAAATTCCAAACGAACGTCCAAGCGTGCAGCCAGACGATGCATTAATTCAACGTCAAAACCCACCAGTTCGTTTCGCCGATTGAGGTAGGAATACGGCAGGTGCCGTGTCCTGTAGCCAACGCGCAAAACCTTTTCACTTGCCAAATTCTCCAAAACGGGATCACCGCTAAATAAGCGAGGTGGTAGCTCGTCGCGTGATTCATAGACAACAACGTCATCATGCGGCTGTGAAATCCCGAGAGCCAGAAACTGGTCATCGAGAGTGTAGTCCAGCTTCGTACTTGCCAGATACCATCGCCCAGCAGAACAGACAACAAGCAAACAGACTCCCGTCACCACCATTGATCCTGCCAATCGCGCCAACCGCAACCTTAGCCTCCCCTGCAGCACCTCGGTCACGATGACCGTTAATGCCATCAAATGCATGACCCCGACGACATCAGCAATGCGCGTCGTGATGAAACCCGGCAGAATAAAAAGTGCCATCAAGTCCTGAGGCAGCTGATATTTATCAAGCATGTAGGGAATACTGACCAACGGACTTGCAAAACTGGAAACCACTCCCGTTGCCGCCATCTCAGCCGTCGCGACCGGCCCCAAGTCATCCCCTACATACCACGCCGCAAAAGAGATAAACAGAAATGCGAATATTTTCCCCAGGTGTGGAAACGGATATGCAAGCGGCACCAGAATACGTGCCGTTGAATCTTCAATTCGGTTTCTGGGATGGCCATCAAGATGCAACAATTTTTCAGCATGCTCCGAAATTTGCGGCAAAACGACAAAGAGTTTTCCGGTTGCGATGGCGGTCAACATCGGCTCGTGCGCTGCAGAAATCAAATCGCGATAACGGATGTGGGTCAGCGAAGTTACCATCAGCGGCAAGGCTCCGAAGGTGGCCACAAGACTGGCGACAACGAAGATCAGCAGGTAAGCCTGCAAACGAGAAAATTCCTCAAACGGCATCGTTCCAGCCGCAGCCGCTGTTAAAGCAAACAACCCTACCGGGGCGATTCGGATCAGAAACAGATTGACTCGACTGATTCCACTGGAACATAAGTCAAGAAAATCCAGCACCGGTTCCTTCTCAGGCGTCAACATCAACGCTGCACCGAAGAATAGACAGAACACGACAACCGCGGGCACATACTCGTTCGTGAGAGCCCTAAAAACATTGGTTGGAATGAACGTCGTGACAAAATCCTGTTGCTGCACCAACGACGCGTCATGATCAGGACTGAAGAATGATGCTCCCGTGATTGGCGGCAGAGCAAGCGAAACAATCACGATTAGCAAAATTGCAAGAACCCAAAAGACAAGCAGCACCGAAGCGGTAACGAGCCCCAATTTCTTCGCCTGTACAGGCTCAAGACGCCCCAGCTTTGAAACCAACGAAAGCAGCAGGTAGGGCAGAACGGTCATCTGCAACAGTCCAACGTAAGCCTGCCCAATGACCTTCAAGTGGCCGCAGTAATCACCAAACAGCAACCCGCAGATCACGCCAAGCAAAAGACCGAATGCAATCCACAGGCCAAGCCTGGAACGCTTCGGCACCACCGGCCGATCGCCCGGTGACGCTCGCCCCTTGTCCCACTCAGCAGTTGGTAGCGATACCTGATTCAAACTCACATCCCCAATAAAACAGGATTCCCTCAATCGGACCGTAGTCTACGGCTTGTTAAGTGATGTACCAAACCCCCACACTTTGAACCGCAGAACGCAACATCCTCACCAAAACAACCATGAACTGCAGCAACCGCGTCAAAGAAAGAATCACCTCCCCTGAACCGAGATGAACCGATTATCATGGTGATTGGCAAAAACATGAATCACCCGTTGGTTGATTAATCCCAAGGGTAAAACGAGAGATATTGTCAGTGAACACGAGCGAAAACAGCCTGCAAGATCGCTCTGCTGCATTTTTGGTGATTCTGTCGTTCGTCAGTTTGCTGATCAGCTACGCGACTTCCATTTTCGTGGCTCGAAGCTTGGGGCCTGCAGGCTTCGAGTCTTACGTTGTAGCCATCGCCACACTGACCCTGCTATCAACACTTTCGGAATCAGGAGCAGGAAAAGCGGCGATTCAGATTCTGCCGGTCTATCAAGCATCGGCCAAATGGCACCTCATGTCGGGATTCTGGCGATTTTCCACTCGACTGGTTTTGCTTGTCAGTTGTGTCATGGGAGCACTGGTGCTGCTGGGAGATATCAGCCAACAGCGTCCCACCGAGGACCACGCAATTCTGATTGCAGCCCTGTTTCTTCCCGCCGCCGCGTTGTCTGGTGTTTTCATTGATTTCTTGATGGCAATTCGATTCCCCATTCTGGGCGCGACCATCGCAAGACTGGTGATTCCAACCACGACGTTGACCCTGATGATGCTAGCCATGCATTTCATGGGATCATTTACTGCTCCTTGGGCTGTTGCCTGCTTTGGTTTGGGGTCCGTGTTGGGCGTCGCTCTTGCAGGCGTCGCCTACCGGAAACGATCATCGATTGAACTGCTAGATGCGACACCTGAACTTGACCGCCCTTACTGGATCCGCGAGTGCCTGACCTACCTTGCGTTAGCAACGTTTGCATCCTGGATTTTTCGTTCCAGCGTGATTGCTCTCGATCTTCTTTCACTGACTCCCGAAGATATCGCAAGCTTCGCGGCGGCAGCCGAGACTGGTGGTCTGATCCTGCTACTTTCCAAATCGACAGACAAGTACTTTCAGCCCTACCTTGCGGTCTTCATAGAACGTCATGCATGGTCTGAAGGCATTGCCATGCGAAAACGAAGACTAATTTGGGTCGGTGCAACTTGCACGGTATTCCTCGGGATCATTCTGCTAGCCGGAAAGCCAATCCTACGTTTGTACGGCAGTTCGTTTGTCAGCGGCTATCCAGCACTGGTACTCATCGCAACAGGCTGCTGTTTTTGGAGCATGTTTTCGCTAGCGCCTGCCTATCTGAAATTCAGTGGCTTGAATCGACTCGTGCTGATCGTCACCGCAACTGCCGCACTCGCGATGATTACACTAACACTGTTACTAGGCTACTGGTGGGGTACAACGGGAGCAGGGCTTGCGTTTTTCATAGTGCTGACCAGCACTTCATCTGCTTTTTTGTGGCTAGCTCGGCAACACTTTCTCAAGCAAACCCGTCAGTCAGCAGCCCCTGCAAACCACGTAGAGGTGTGATTCAACAATGCGTGGCTAGAAGCTGAACTGTATCTGACATCGATAAAGCCAGCCACGCTCTCCAGGCACAACATCAAGTGAAGATGAATCAATTGGGGCACCATTGAGATGAGAAACATCCACAACTGCCTTGGCGTGATTTTCGCGAAAATACCACGCTGCCCCCGCCGCAATCTCATCAGAACTTTGGTTCTCACCACCCAATGTTCCAGAATTACCAACCACTCGCGACCAACGCGTCAGTAACTGAAAATTGGCCGGTGAAACGAAATAACCGTATTGCAGCCAGAACCCGTGGTCAAAAAGAGACGAGACATCAACACCTTCGAAATCAGCAACACTACGGAAGTAATACTCCAGCGTTCCTGACAACCCTCGATACTTGAACGAGTAATCGGTACAGAAGAGGTTGACCGAATATGAAATCGGAGTGTCATCAAAATGCGCTGACAACATCGAGGAAAGCGTCGCTCCAGAATCCACAACCCTCAATGTATTGAACTCAGTGGTTCCCCGACTATCGATCCTGCTGGAGGCGTACCCCAACCCAATCCGCGTAGCCAGCCGTTGATGGTTTTCGAAATCAGCCAACTCCCCTGCGCCCCATTTCCCGGTTGGATAACTGTGAATCCGCGCAGAGTAAGCAAAATTACTATCCAGTGATCCCGTGCTACCGGTTTCTGCACCGCCAGTGACTAACCCATTGAAAATGGCAGCCTCCCAAAACAGGGGGCACAGGAAGCGTCGACTCGCTCCGTACATCCCCCACGCGAAACTACGGTTCACATCAAAGAAAGTACTGGCAACCGAGCGATCAGTGAACTCGAGTTCTTTCCCCGACAGCCAGCGAGCGAGTGTGAATGGCATCTTGTACTTACCGGTCCTCAAACCAAATTGCCCCCGACGCAAACCCAACTTGGCATGCCCGACGTCATAACTGAGGTAGTAATCAAGCAACCGTACGTCGTCGCCACTACTGCTTCGACCATCGAGCTGAATCAGGAAATGAAAGTCGGGATTGAAAGCGACGCCAGAGAATATCAGACGCCCACGCTTGAGCTGAAACTGGTTCTGGTCGGCGTCTGCTCTTGTCGATTTCAAGACGGTGTGTCGCAACTGCCCCCAACCGTTGAACCGCAATTGAAACGGATATTCCGACGCCCCCAGATTACGCGCGTGCTGGCTTGCGATCAGAAAGCCATGGTCATAACCGACCCGCAGCCCATTGATCCAATCAAGTTCCGCGTCGCTATCGAGCCCATATCCATAAGATGGTTGGTGTGGGTCATAACAGTCACAACAGTAACTGTCACAACTACAGTCGCTGAGGCCTGCATCCGCCTCACACTCAAACGCCACAGGAGTTATTGGATGCAGGTCCATTTGCCGCATGGCCTGATCCAAGGCGACAAAAGCCTGTCGGTCAATCAACGAAAAATGATGACTAGCCGTGGGCGTGATTGAATGGACAGAGGTATCCCAAACACCATCCCCGGGCGATACAGGAAACGTTGAATCATCAGATGTCGCTCGATCCACACTCGCTACGGCCAAGAAAGCCACGCAGAGCACAAAACGTATTCGGTTCGCCCAAACCGAAAAATGCATGGAGTTCTAGCTCACAAGGTTGGAGGCATGATCGTCAAATTGAATATATCGGCCATAACCGGTGGAATCCGAACTCGGGTTCCACTCATACGCAATGATCCGAATCGGGAAACTTTACCGATTAGCACAACAGAAAGTTTCACTAGCGTGTTTCACGAAATCTTTAAATCGAACTTCCACGGGGCTCCGCAGATTTGGTACTCCCAAATCAAATTCCACCATCATCCCCCTGCTGAACACCTTCATGATTTGCATCAATCGCGTCACTTTTGCATTCGTGCTCGCGTTTTCCGCTCCTGCCTGTTACGCCCAACAGGTTGATTCAGCGTCACCGGAACAGCCCACCAATCAATTCCTCAGTACGGGCACGCTTCCTGAATTTGCCAAAACAATCAACTCCAAGAGCGCCGAACAAAACGAGCTGCCCATACCGACATTCGGTCGCTCCTTGTCCAAGAGTTCTCTTCCACTTCCGCAGGAAGCTTGGCCAAGCCTTGTTCACGCTGACTCGTTCCCTTCACTGCCCGACACGCAGCCCACAGCATCAGCAGAAAAGAAATCAACCACGTTCGAGCAAGCGAAAGACGCATCAGACAATGACTTGAACCCTGGCGCTGACTTGAACCCTGGCGCTGACTTGAACCCTGGCGCTGACTTGAACCCTGACGCTGACTTGAACCCTGGCGCTGACTTGGCTCCTGGCGCTGACTTGGCTCCTGGCGCTGTCCAAGCGTTATTCAATCACCGTTTGATGGAGGCAGAACGAAGCCAAACCGACTTCAGTGAAATCGACGTAGTCAATTTCCAAATTGACAGCACCGACGCCTACAACATGTCGCCAGATGCACCTGTCATGCAGTCATCGGCTGCTTATGGGGCGTCCGGAGTGAACTCGGTTGCCCAATTCAACGTGGGCGTAGATCTGTACGCGGCGCCCGACTTCAAGAATGGATTACTGATCTATGGCCAGAATGTAGCGATGAAAATTGGTGGTTATGTGAAAGCAGATTTCATCTATGACTTCGACCCAATCGACTCGACAGACTCCTTCGATACCACCAAGATCCCCGTGGATGCTCTCCCACGAACCAACTCCAGATTTCATGCGAGACAATCGAGGCTCAGCTTCGACACTCGCTGGAAGGGGGGAGGCGAGGTT
>Ga0315330_10002323_pt1 | contig 13027 bp, 5 predicted proteins | sample M140m34915metaG_FD_203453 | JGI IMG/M metagenome (GOLD analysis project Ga0315330, IMG submission 203453) | Ammonia-oxidizing marine archaeal communities from Monterey Bay, California, United States - M1 40m 34915 | ecosystem: Environmental > Aquatic > Marine > Intertidal zone | place: USA...
TGCCATCGAACGAACCCTCTCTTGCCTTTCTGCAAGTTGCTGTTATCTCAAACTTGTGCCCTTCTTGACCAAAAAGATATCTTGGCTGGGATATATCTGAAATCTCGTAGAACTCATTATCATAAAGAACAAAGTCTCCTTCTCTGACGAAGAGATCTTGATCTTCCGTTAATCTTCTTTTGTGAAAGTGTACCACAATATTACTTATTTTGTCAACCCCATAGTTTGTATAAGTTCTATCAGTCTCGCCTTTTTCTACAAGAGCGTGAACTCTTATTGGCGGGAGATAGGTCTTTTCTATTGCCTCTCCGTAGAGCGGATGAAAGTTGGAAGTCTTCATATCTACCGCATAGTAAGCAATAGTTTGACCTATAACTCTTTCAATGAGTTCGTCATTTACTTGCTTTACAAGATCTCTCTCTTTCTTTCCAGCAAACATTGGTGGAGGCGGAGCTTCTGGTTGTGACCATTCGTCTGACATCTATAAGCCTCCCTTATCCTGTGAAAATGGCTGTTGGAATCTTAACCATTACTCTGTTTGAGTTCTCGACCGTCTCTGCGTCGGACTCTAATAATTTACTGTAAGTTAGTTCGTCAAGAGTCGTCTTTAATTCATCACGAAGGGCTGTCTGTTCTTCCTTGCCTGCTGAAACAAGAGCATCGCCGTTCATTGAGATATCATTGCCTGGAATAGGAATAGACGAGAACTTTGAACGAATAAGACCTAACATCTCTTTTGATAAAGAAAGTGCGAACCTTCTAATCCACTGCTTGCCGATAGAGTTAATGTTTTTATAAGGAATGTTTTGTAAAGGCATTGTGTTCATATTATTTACACCTGTCTGTCCAGTTGACCCTGCGTTGGTTTCTTCTGCCCAAGTATCAGTTGGATAGACGAACTCTACCCAAATCTTTCCTGGTGAGGAGCCTGTTGGTACTGGGAAGATTCTTAATTTATTGTTTCTAAGCTCGTATGAATGGTGAGAACTTCTTACATAAAGAGATTCTTCATAAGCCTTCGCTTGCATTTTGTTTTGCCAGATAGGGACAATCTCATAAGTTGAGTCGTCAGCATACTGACCATAGGTTGATAAGTTCCCTAAAACGTTTACGCCGTTGTAATAGCCATAATACTGCCACATAGCCTTGGGAGTCTTATAATAGACCTTTTTGATAAGAAGCTTGTTTGCGTCAGATAAGCCTGTGAGACCTAATTCAGTCTTCAACTCTGCCGACATATTGGTCACTATCTTATTTTGCAGGTCGTAATCTTGGACGTCTGCTGTTAGGTCGATAGAGGCAGAGTAAACCGTCGTGTTGCCTCCTACTCCGACTTCCTCTGAAATACCTGATGAAACTCTTCTCGCATAAGCAAAGTCAAATCTAGGGTATAGGAGCGAGACATGAGACTTATTATTTACAACTGCATTTTCAGCAACTGTTTCTGTAATCATTCCGTCTTCGTCAAAAGAACCTGTTGTATTTCCGAGTGAGTTGGAAAGAGTGTTCTTTGCCTGGTGAATGTTCATAATATAAGAATATTCTAGTACCGCTTCTTCATAGGCTGCAAATACCTGTTCTTTTGTAAGCTCAATATCAAGAACATCGCCGCCTAGTTTTCTGTAAGTATAAGCCACTTGGTCTGCCGAGCCTGATAGAAAGGCATCGACCTGTGCCTGTGATGTAGTGGTTCCGCCATCTGAATCGAACCAGTTTGCAGGGTCTGCGTAGATTCCAAAGGGAAACGAACTTACAAGCTTTACATAATCGGAACCTGCAACATCGCTGAAAGCAGGAACGGTGTTGTTCTCTGGTAGAACAATGACGCTTGTTGTCTGTGCTGGTGTTAGTGTGGGTTTTGCCATTTAGGACTTCCTCCGCATTTTCTTTAGTAAGTAGTTTGGCAAATACAAAAAAAGCCCCAACCAAAAAGGAAGGGGCTCATTTGTTAGAGTTAGACTCTAAATGCTACTGTTCGAATTAACCCTCAAGGTCACGAACAACAACCAGACCGTACATATCAGGTCGTACCATCTTCTTGCCGTAGCGAGTCATCACTGCCTTACGAGGAGTGAAGTCTGCTGCGTCGAAGATTGTAGGAGTAACCTGTAATGGTACGTATGGAGCATAAACGAAGCCACTCTCAAGGAATGAGCTACCCTTACGACCAACAAGAACCACGTTACGTGGGAAATAAGGGTCTACGTGGAGATCCCATTTCTTGTTGATTGAACCAATCTGAACCGCACCAACTGAACCAGTAGCATCGTCGTGAGTGACTGAAGCTCTGAAACCAGCAGTGAACTCAAGGATGTTAGCAACCTCTGGTCCACAAACCAAGAAGTTAGCACCACCACGAAGAGTCTTACGGTGAATGTCGGCTGAAACGTCGTTGATAGTCTCAACGAGAGTCTCGTACCACTCGCTTACTGAACCTGTGAAGTCAGGAGGAGAAGCCAATGATGTTGCGTCCTTACCAGTCAATCGGTTAACGAAAAGTCCTGGGCGACGTGACCAGTAAAGCTTGTTCGCCGCAGCGCCAGCGATAAGGTCTGAAAGGATTTCCTGGTCGATTTCCAAAGCAATCTGCTCTGAAAGAATTCCAGTAAGCTCAACTTCTGCGTCCAAGTTGTGATAAGCGTTCAAGTCCTGAGCAAGCTCTGGAGTCCAAGAAGCCTTCAACTTACGAGTTACAGCAGTGATAGCTGTTGAGTCAACCTTGATTGCGATTTCTGGCAATGCTGATGAACCTTCCATTTCCCAAGCAGCAGCGCCTTCGAGAGCGCCGAGTGCGCCGCCTTCAACGAAGTTGTCAGCCATAGCGAATTCGATGTAGCTAGTTGCTGTCTCACCTGCGCCCGCACTGGGGATTGACAGACCGAGGATGTGAAGAGTAAGAATTGATCCCTCAATCTTGCTTAAGCGACGAATGACCTTGTGCTCTGTGAAACTCACAACTGCGCCTGTGGTGTCATCGGTGATGATTGTGCCCGCTGATACATGTCGTGCGTCTTTGGACAACTTTCGCAAGTCGCCCTTTTTGCTAAGTGGGTGACCAGCGAGTTCGTTCGTGCCCGCTGCGGAGATGGTGACCTCAGAAATAGTAACCGTGTTGGGAGCGCCGCCGCCAGTGATAGCAAGTAAATCTGCGTCAAACTCAATCAACTTAGCGTCTTCGTCGTTAACTGCGCCGTTAAGGACAACAGTGTCATCGGCGGAGAGGGTGTCGATAGCGATACCACGAGCAGACGAGAAGCCGTGAACAAGGTTCTGGAATTGTTGTGCTGGATTAACGTCTGGGTTTAAAGAGACACCAGAAGTTTCGATTCCTGAGCCGACAACGTTGCCGCCGTATACTGATGGCTCTTCTGCTGCCAACTGACCGTCACGAGATGCTGATGGTGCTTGCTTCACGAAGTCCATGAAGAAAACAAGACCACTTGGCAAGCTCATTGGCTGAACTGAAACAAGCTTCTGAGCCAAAAGACCGCCGAATACACGACGAACGATTGGGAATGCAACTGCTGCGAAGCCTTCTACGTCGCCACCAGCCATTGTGTTTGATTCACGAAGTAATTCCTTCGCCTGGTTCTCTAATAGAACCGCCATTTGATTTCTGTTGAAATCGCCGTCAAGACCCTCAAGAAGACCAGTCTTTTCCCATTTGTTGAGAATAGCCTCACCTTCCTTAGAGAGGTCACGATTTACGATTCCTTCTGTAAGATTTGTTAAAATAGACATTTTGTTTATATTCCTCCTAGAATTGATTTATTTTGTCTTTTAATTAGCTGTTGTTAATTCCAGCTAATCGCTGCATTCTTTGTGAGAATGTATCGGTTTGTCTTGGAGTAGCATTAGCTCCTCTAGACGCAAATGGCGAAACGTTTCTCTTTACTGCTTCACTCAATGTATTTGGTGCTGACTTCTTGGAAGCCTGGCTACTCAACATTGTGTTTTGAAGTGTCTCGAAAATTGTTTTCGCTTCATTAACCGAACCAGCACCCGTAATGGACTCGACAATTTCGTTTTTCTGTCGCTCATTCAAAGAGGCATTGTTTAGAATGCGATTCGTGTACAACAACTTGGCATTGGAAAGATTAACTTCCGCAAGTCGCTGTGTAATTTTGTCAATAGCAGAACGATATCTCTGCTGTTGAGCACCGAAGCCCTGTGTCTGACCCTGAAGCTGTGCGTTTTCCTCTTCCAACTCTTTATTACGTGCTGTAAGAGTTTGAATCATTTCCTCTTCCTCTGTAAGGACTGGGGTCTGAACTTGCTCTGTCTCTTCTTCGTCAATAAGGGACGCAACTTCTTCAACCTCTTCTTCCTCTTCCATAGGAATAGAAATAATATCTTCTCGCTCTGGTTCGTGGTCAATCTCAAGGGCTTCGAGATTAATTTCTTCATCTTCTTCAATAGTTTCCAACTCTTCACCAAGGTTGAGTTCGATTTCTTCTTCAAGTTCTAACTCTTCCTCTTCTCCTTCGAGGTCCATAACAGGCTCTTCTTCGGGCATTCCCATATCCATTCCTGCTTCTTCTTCCTCTGCTTCAATTTCTGCACGAAGTTGGGCGAAGTCAATTTCTTGTGGCTCGTCGTCTTCTGGACAAGGGCAAAGTCGCTCACCTGAAAGGTAAGAAGGTGCAGCCATCTCTGGTCCCATTCCAGAACCCATAGCCATCTCTTCTGTTAAAGCTTCTTCTTCTTGCTCTAAAAGACGTGAAACTGCTGAACGCATCTCGTCAGCATATTTCTCTAGTAATTCGTTTTCTGCGCTCTTGACGGCAGCCTCTTTAAGGGCTTTTGCGTCAACAAGAGCTTGTTCTAGTAAATTGGACATTTATTAGTCTCCTCACTTTCGTGTTCAATAAATGAAAAAGTCGGTGTTTTTCTCTAATAAATAGTCTTATAGAGCGTGAAACGACAATTTTGTAGCAAATAAAAAAAAGGGGGGCAAAAGCCCCCCCTAAAACTATTCAGTTTTGTGTATTATACTTGCTAAAAAGCAAATTATACAGTTACTGTACCTTCGTCATCAGCGAATGTATAGAATACTGCGATACCAGTCTTCGCTTCATCAAAAGTGAATGTAACGTTACCAGTAGACATATTGATCTCCATTGGAGCAATGAACTGCTGAAGGTTACCACTGACTGTTTCAAACAACTGAATGAAACTGCCTGTTGATGGGTCGAAACCAGTTGGGAATGAAGAACCGTCAACTTCAAGTGAAGTAACGCTTGTGAAAGCGATCTTGTTGTGTCGGTTATTCTCTCTTGTCTCAAGTGAGTCAAGGCTTGAAGCCTCTGTTGAGAGAAGAGTTGAGAGGTTAGTCTCAAGTGAAGTGATTGATGAACCTCTTGCAACAACCTCTGATGAGAGGTTTGTTGAAAGAACAACTTCTGACGAACGAGCCGTTGAAGCCTCTACCGAGATAGCAGCGTTGATTGAAACAACGTGAGATGCGATAGCCGTATCGTTTACAAGGTCAACTGCGTTGATAAGTGAAACGATTTCGACAAACGAGTCCTTGTCAGCATCTGCTGAAGCAAGAATTGCGTCTACACGAGCCTTCTCTGTTGAAACCTCACCTGAGAAACGAGTCTGAAGTGATGTGTCAGCGGCTGCTCTTGCACTCTCTTCTGAAGAAACACGAGTTGTAAGTGATGAATCACCTGCGACTCTTGCGTCTTCTTCATTTGAGAGACGAAGCTCGATTGAATCATCAGCATCGCTGCGTGCAACCTCTTCGCTGGACAAACGAGTTGTGAGTGACGTATCGGCTGCTCCACGAGCAGATTCTTCGCTTCCAAGTCTAGTAGTCAATGATGCGTCAGCAGCGACTCTCGAAGAAGCCTCTGATGAGACTGCTGCGTCCTGAGCGTCTTCTTCCTGTGAAAGACGAAGTGCGATAGATGCGTCAGCAGCAACTCTTGACGATGACTCTGATGAAAGAGCCGTGTTAAGTGAAGCTTCTGATGAACGTGCAGTTGAAGCCTCAACTGAAAGAACAGTCTCAAGTGAACCGTCGGCAGCAAGTCTTGTTGAAGACTCTACTGAGATAGCTGATTCGAGTGAAGTGTCGGCGTCTGCACGAGCAACCTCTTCTGAAGAAACTCTTGTAGTGAGTGATGAATCACCAGCTACTCTTGCGTCTTCTTCATTTGACAAACGAGTTGTAAGTGAAGAATCTGCGTTCCCTCTTGCTGTCTCTTCGGCAGCCAAACGAGTTGTAAGAGAACCATCAGCAGCAACTCTTGAAGAAGCCTCTGTTGAAATCTTGGTGTTCTGTGATGCAACGGCTGTACCGAGAGCATTGTCGTTTGTTGTATCAACTGCGTTAATAAGTGAAACGATTTCAGCGAATGAATCCTTGTCAGCATCTGCTGAGTCAAGAATATCGTCTACTCTATCTTCCTCGGTTGAAAGACGAGTTTCAAGTGAACCTTCTTCTGCTCTTGCAAGTGAAGCTTCTGATGAAAGGGCTGACTCTAATGAACCGTCCTTTGCAAGTCTTACTGACTCTTCTACTGAGATACGAGTTGTAAGTGATGAGTCCGAAGCTGCTCTCGCAACTTCTTCTGTTGAAAGACGAGTCTGCAAAGAAGTCTCTGCGTTGTCCGCTCTAGTCTCTTCTGAAAGAACTGCTGAAGCTCTTGCGATAAGCTCTGATGAAAGGTTACCTGAGATAACCGCTTCTGCTGCAAGTGCTCTTGTCTCTTCTGAAGCAACTGCTGAAGTTCTTGCTGAAACCTCTGCTGAGAGATTTGTTGAAAGAACAACTTCTGCTGATGCTGCTCTTGAAGCTTCTGACGAAACGTCGGCTGCTCTAGCATCTTCTTCAGTTGAGATTCTTGTCTGCAATGAAGAGTCAATAGCTACAAGTGATGCAACTGCTGCGTCCTCTGAAGACTCTTCTACTGAAAGACGAGTTTCCAAAGATGTAAGATCATCAGCGTTACCAAACTCAATCCAAGCTGATGTGGCTGCGTGCCACATGTATAACTTGACGTCTGATCCATCAAGTCTTTTTACAATACGACCATCTTCGTGTGAAGATCCCGATGGCAAGTTCGTAACAACTTCTAGTGCGAAGTCCTTTACGGATGCGTTTAAAATATTAATTCTACTCATGTGTTTTTATCCTCCTATAAATGTAAAAAACACAGTGCTTAAAAAGCACTTTATAAAAAGCGGGGGGTGCCCGAAGGCACCTCCCCTAAAATGTGATTTAGCTAATTGCTAATCTTTTTACGATATTACTATCGTGACGTTCCAAACAGTGTCGCTTAGAGCTGAACCGTTGCTATCCTCTGCGGAGGCAGTAAGTGTGAAAGAATAAGTGCCGTTTGAAGGTACCACTCTATCATAACTACTTCCATTCTCCTTGAACTTAACTTGGCAGGAAGACTGGTTGTCCCTAGATGACTGATCTCCCGAAGTATAAGGTTCGATGTCGAATTCATCAGCATCTGTACCTGAGAGTGTCCAATCAGTTGCGTTTGCGTTCCATCCATAAGCGGATGAGCTATAATTAGCATTCATGCTTACGAGATCGCTAGTAAAGTCGTCGCCAGCAGTCAAGGGGCTTGGATTGGCAAGTGAAACACTCTTTGTGTCGCCGATAAGAGACTTGATTTGAGTACTCTCATTTGTAGAGTCCCAATAAACAGAACCGTAGGTTCCGCCGCCCAAGTCTCCATAATATGAGCCGCCTTGCTGGGTGAAGTCATAGTCATGAGCCTTTGCATAATAAGGCGAAGATTCACTACCTGCCTCAAGCACCTTTACACCAGAAGTATTGAAACCTTCTACCCATACCTTGAAGACATCATTGATTCCCGCAGTTTGTGCAGGTGAGACATCACCTGGGAATGACTCATAGTCCTGACCACTGATGCTGTACTGTCCGAGAGTCAAGGCTCGATCCTCGTAGTCAGTGGAAGACCAGGTTGTCCCGCCATCTGTAGATCTTTGTGAATACCACCTAATATAGGCACCAGTCGTACCTCCGCTCGTATGAGTTCCGAAGTTGACGTAAGGAACGTAGGCACCTGTCTCATTATTATAGTCCATCGTAGTGGGTTTCTTAATAATCCACTGTGGACTGCCAGAAGTACTATAAACTGCGTTATCCAAGTCGGCAATATACAGAGTACTCTTAAATACTGCTGAACCAAATGATTCAGAGATTTCGTCTGGCTTATCAACATCGTAACTTGTGTTACTAACTGCAAGCTGAAACTGCATTGCCGTAGATGGCTCCGTTACTGCACCTTCGTCGGCTGCGAATGAATAAAACACTACGAAGCCTGACTTTGCTGTTGAACCAAGATCGAACGACATAGCACCCGTGGATGCGTCATACATCGAAGGCGCAACGAGATGGCGGAATTTATTGCTTCCCATATCTTGGAAAACCTGAACCATACCGTTGCCTGGTTCGAAGTTTGTTGGTAAATCAACTGCTGCAACTGTAAAAGAAGTTTCGCTTGTGAAATCAATTCTCAAGTGGCGTCCGACGCCTTCATGCTGTTCTTTTGTATCAATAGCTGCTGCGTGTGTAGCAATATTTCCACTAATAGTGGCATAAGTTGCTGCGACTGCTGAACCCATAGCTGAAACTTCCGATGAAAGATTAGTGGATAAAACAGCTTCTGCTGAACGTGCTGTTGAAACTTCTGTAGAAATATCAGCGTCAACTGATGTAACATATGAAGCCAAAGCATCATCTGACTCTGTGTCAACTGCCGTGATGAAAGAAACAATTTCTACGAAAGTATCTTTATCAGCGGACGCCGAATCAAGAATGGCATCAAGCTTGCTTCTCTCTGTCGAAAGCTCGCCTGAGAAACGAGTCTGAAGTGAGCCGTCTGCAAGAACTTGCGCTGAAGCCTCTGATGATACTCTCGTGTCTAGTGAAGTTTCTGCTGAAAGTTCATTAGACTCTTCTGCCGCAAGGCGAGTCGTCAAAGACGAGTCCGCTGTTGAGCGTGCTGATTCTGCAACACCTACTCTAGTTGTAAGTGACGAATCGGCTGCTGCTCTCGCTATCTCTTCTGAAGAGACACGAGTTGTAAGTGATAAGTCGGCTGCACTTCTTAAAGCCTCAATTGAATCAACTGCGACAATCATTGCTGACTCTTCAATTGATAAACGAGTCTCAAGTGAAGTATCAGCGGTGCCTCTTGCAAGGGCTGCTGCTGAAAGTGAAGACTGAACTGAAACTTCTGCTGAACGAGCAGTTGAAGCCTCTACTGAAGCCGCTGTCGTAAGTGATGAATCACCTGACGCTCTTGAAGAACCTGCGCTTGTCAAAGTTGTCTCAAGTGAAGTATCTTCAGCAAGTCTTAAAGACTCTTCTGCTGACATTCTATTGTCAAGTGAACCTTCTGCTGAAAGCTCATTTGACTCTTCCGCAACCATTCTTGTATTGAGGGAAGCCTCTGCTGCTACTTCTGTTGACTCTTCAATTGAAAGTCGTGTCTGAAGTGATGAGTCGCCTGATATTCTCGCTGACTCCGCTGAAGCGATTGCCGAATCTACTGATGAGATCTGCGTTGAAGTCTGTGCATCGTGTGCAACGTCAATAGCGTTGATGAAACTAACAGTCTCGACGAATGTATTCTTGTCCGCTGTAGAAGCGGCAAGGATTGCATCAACCCTGTCTTCCTCTGATGAAAGGCGAGATTCTAATGAAGCCTCTTCTTCTCTTGCGAGAGAAGCTTCTGAAGAAATAGCGGCTGCGAGTGAGTTATCACCTGCAAGTCTTGCTGATTCTTCTGAACCTGCTCTTGTGTCTAGTGAGCCCTCGGCTGCAAGCTCATTTGATTCTTCTGCTGCAAGACGAGTTTGAAGTGAACCTTCAGCAAGCTCTGCTCTCGCCTTTTCAACTGAAACATCCGCTTCACGAGCAACGATGCCCGAAGAAAGGTTAGTTGAAAGAACGACCTCTGCTGAAGCTGCTCTTGATGCTTCTGCTGAGACATCTGCTGCACGATTAATAAGCTCTGACGAAAGGTTACCTGAGATAACGCCTTCTGCGGCTGCCGCCCTTACTTCTGCCGAGTCAACTGCTGAAGTTGAGGCAGACTCTTCTGTTGAAATTCTTGTTTGAAGAGATGAGTCAATAGTAGCGAGAGATGACTCTGCTGCTGCTTGATCTACTTCCTGTGCTGACAAACGAGTTTCAAGTGAAGTAATGTCTGTTGAATTACCGAACTTCTTCCACTCTCCTGATGCGTCGTGCCAAGCGTAAAAATGTGTTAAGTACTTGACAATTCGCCCGTCTTCGTAATCGCCTGTTGAACCGTTTGCTGGGGCTGATGAGAAAACTTCTAATTTGAAGTCCTCTGCTACTGCTTTGTGTATAATAATTCTGTTACTCAAAATTTTATCCTCCTAAAATAATGTTAAATGTGCAAGTATTCGTGACTCTGCACTATAAAATTTGAGTTAAGATGGACAAGAGAAAACTCTCCCACCTGCCTCTATTTAGGTTGCAAAAAAAGATAAAGAATAGGTTTTTTTCAGGATTGTCGTTTTAGGTTTTGAGAGGGCTAAAATAAAAAAGGGGTGCCCGAAGGCACCCCCTGCTTATCCGAAAATAAGCGTGTTACCCTAAAGATAACTTATGAAACGTCATGACCATGGAGATAGAATCTATCTACCTCGACCCAATTTACGTTTCCAGCGTCAGTGCCGCTGTTTCTGTAATACTTGACAGTCATGTTTGATTCAGTTCTGTCGTTCATGCTAATGACCATCTTTACGTCTGTTGCTGCGTTATCAGGCAAGCCCTGTTTATAACCAATGGTGTTGCTTCCGTTGTCCGAATGCATTAAACCATAGAAAACCACATCAGTGTTCGCATCAGGCTGCAATCCAAGACTTGTCATTTGAATACCCTTGTAGGATGTAGAGGCTGCACCTGTGTCAGAATAGGCAGTGTATGTTGCAGTTCTTGCAGTTCTGCCTGAAGTAATTTCACTATAAAGGTGATGACTGTAACCAATCAACTGCATTGATGAATGTGATGTGTTGAACCAGTAGTAGTCGTTACCGCCAGAAGTGAAAGTCATTCCGCCTCTGACGAATATTGCGCCGAGTGGATTCCAAAAACCAGAGCCGACGTAACCAACTTTGTCGTTTCGGTATCCATCGACGGATACTTGGTCTGTTGGCACAGCCCACTTCCATCTTGGACTAGTATTAGAAACGTAGTCATATTCTTCAATGCCATTAGACGCCTCATAATATGTATAAGTCGGCAAAGAGCTACTGTTGTCAGATAATGCCTTACCGAAGCCCGAATCTGTCTTTAAGCTAGTAATATCGTCCTTATCAATATGAAGTTCCATGTAAATAGCCCAGTATGCGCTGTTGGTGCTTGAAGTGTAGTTGCCGATGTACATCTTGACTCTTGAATAACCGTTGGAAAGCTCCTCTCCAAGCGTAATGGAAGTAGAAGGATTGGTCCAAGAATAAGTGACTGCACTATAGTCCGACTCCCACGTCGCTGTCATTTGAGGATACAAAGAACCTGAGTAGTTGCCTGGTGTATTAGGCGTGAGTGTACTAGATGCGTCAGTAAACTGAAAGAGAACCTCTTCTGTAAAAGACATATGCTTTTCGTAGTCCGAAGCTGATACGCCTGAGAAATTCACCTTTATTTCCGAAGAAGTGTTCGATGCAAGAGTCAAACCTGAAATGTCAACACCTGTAATTGCGTGGCTGACATTAGTCGCTACCTCTGTTGCAGTTCCTTCATCACCTGCGAAGGAATAGAAAACTGCAAAGCCTGACTTTTGAGAGACACCTAAATCAAATGACATAACACCAGTTGAAGCGTTATAAGTAGAAGGCGCTACGAGGTGGCGATAGACACCTGAAGAGACTTCCTGAAAGATTTGAGCCATACCATTTCCTGGTTCAAAGTTTGTTGGCAAGTCTACGGCTGCCACTGAGAAGGTTGTCTGGTTCGTAAAATCAATTCTTACGTGACGACCAACACCTTCGTGTTGCTCCTTTGTATCAATAGCTGCTGCATGAGTTGCAATATTTCCACTAATAGTGGCATAAGTTGCTGCAACTGCTGAACCCATGGCTGAAACTTCCGATGAAAGATTCGTGGATAAAACAGCTTCTGCTGAACGTGCTGTTGAGACTTCTGTAGAAATATCAGCGTCAACTGCGACGACGTAAGAAGCCAAAGCATCATCTGACTCTGTGTCTACTGATGTGATAAAAGAAACAATTTCAACGAAAGTGTCCTTGTCAGCAGATGCTGAATCAAGAATAGCATCAAGCTTACTTCTCTCTACTGAAAGCTCGCCTGAGAAACGAGTCTGAAGTGAGCCGTCTGCAAGAACTTGCGCTGAGGCTTCCGAAGAAACCCTTGTGTCTAGTGAAGTTTCTGCTGAAAGTTCATTAGACTCTTCTGCCGCAAGTCTCGTCTCAAGTGATGTGTCTGCTGTTGAGCGGGCTGATTCTGCAACACCTACTCTAGTTGTAAGTGACGAATCACCTGCTGCTCTCGCTACTTCTTCCGAAGAAACACGAGTTGTCAAAGACAAGTCTCCTGCGCTGCGAAGTGCTTCGATTGAGTCAACTGCAACAATCATTGCTGACTCTTCTACTGAAAGACGAGTTTCAAGAGAGTTGTCTGCATTCCCTCTTGCAAGGGCTGCTGCTGAAAGTGAAGACTGAACTGAAACTTCTGCTGAACGAGCAGTTGAAGCTTCTACTGAAGCTGCTGTCGTAAGTGATGAATCGCCTGCTGCTCTTGAAGAGCCTGCGCTTGTCAAAATAGTTTCGACTGAGGCGTCTTCTGCGAGACGAAGTGATTCTTCTGCTGACATTCTATTGTCAAGTGAACCTTCTGCTGAAAGCTCGTTTGATGCCTCTGCTGTCATTCTTGTGTTGAGTGAAACTTCGGCTGATGCCTCTGTTGACTCTTCAGATGAAAGTCGAGTCTGAAGTGACGAATCACTTGCAATCCTTGATGACTCCGCTGAAGCGATAGCTG
>Ga0315330_10002325_pt1 | contig 13017 bp, 24 predicted proteins | sample M140m34915metaG_FD_203453 | JGI IMG/M metagenome (GOLD analysis project Ga0315330, IMG submission 203453) | Ammonia-oxidizing marine archaeal communities from Monterey Bay, California, United States - M1 40m 34915 | ecosystem: Environmental > Aquatic > Marine > Intertidal zone | place: USA...
GATAGCACCTTGCTGACGGTGCATCATTATTGTATCGTCCGATTGTTCTAACACCTTTTGGTGTTGCTCAATAGCTAGGTCTATATAACTATTGAATGCTTCCCACTGGCGGTTGTTGCCCACCAGCGGCTTGAGGCGGCTGAGTACCTGCTGCTTGTCCATTTCCACTAAATCCTTGTTCACCCGGAACTGGTGCTTGACCAGTGCCTATATTTCCACCACCAGCACCTGTTGGGTCAAGTGGCGCACCTGTTGCTTGAGGCTGTTGTTGTTCTGCTGGTGCTTGAAACTGCTTCATTAGTTCTGCTTGCAGTGCAGCCTCACTCATATTGTTGGTTACTTTGTCGGGGTCAAGGTCCATTGATTTTGCAATCTCGCTAATTACATATTGGAACTTTGCAAAAGGTGCAAGTGCTGGGTTACTTGCAATTTGTAAGAACTGCATAAGTCTCTGACTACGAACCTCATTAGCCATTAGACTTTCTGTACCACGTGCTTTTACTTCTAAGTCACCCTTAATTTCTGGGTCAAAATCAAACTGCATATTAAATCTGAAGAAACCTTCACCAAGGGGACGTAACATATAGTCATCTACGTTTTTAATAACAGTTTTAATACTACCACTTGCAGCATTCATTAACATGGATATTCCAGAAGCAGTACGTCCTACACCTGTTACCCCTGTTTGCCCATGTGCAAATGATGGTAAACCTGTAGACTCATCTGATAACTGACGTGCTTTATCAAACAGCATCATATTTTCTGATGATACATTAGGAAACTTTGTACCAAAGATAGCTTGGCCCGGTGCGCCAGATTGTCTGCGAAATACCTTACCCGGATATATAGACATGTCCTGCCCCGGCACAAGATTTGTTTCATCTACCTCAATAAGAAGATTACCTGACAACACGGCATTGTCTACAGCCATACGCATAAACCCATTCATTAGTGTCTGCGTATCATCCATGTTTTCAGCAATACCTACACCAAAGAATGAATATGGGTTCATTTCATATGGTGCAGCTACATAAGGAATCTTAGCTGGCTTAAATGGGTTAAGAACCATACGAATAAGTTTGTTGTTACAAATCCACACATTTGCCTGTAACTCATCAAACTCTTTTAGTTCCTCTGGAATATCTACACCCTGCTCTTCCAGCATGTCGGTATCAACCATACCCCAATACTCAAGAACTTCAAAGCGGTCAATCCCATGCTCTGGTGCATAATCAGATAAGTCATCTTCCCAATACTTTTTAGTGTAGTTCTCACCCATTTGGATGCATTCGTCAATAACTTGACCACGGAAGTATGGACGTTTTTTAAGCATACGCATTTGTGAACGAGACATTTTATGCCGTTCAATTACAAACTGCGCTTCATCCATATTGTTTGAGTCTGGGTCAGGATAAAAGTTCCACACGGATACATGGTCTACCTGCGGTACTGTTTTAAACATAGGGTCGTAGTTACCCTCATCATCCCAGTTAGGATATTCTTTGTCCTTTGCAAATGGACCTTTCATAATACCTGTACCAAATAATGCCATTTCAAACGAACTGCTACGTAAGTTTTTATTAGCACCTGACTCTTCTAACTGGTCATGTATTTTCTTTTGCATTTTTTTAGCTGCAATCATTGCAGGGCTAAATTCAATAGCAGTAGGTGTTTTACCCGGACCTTCTTTTAATTTATCTTGAACAGGGTCAAGTTTTTCTTCTAGCGGTCCGAGTTTTTCAGACAGCGTTTTAGCCGTTGCACCCGGTGGCAAATCATTTCCATCTCCTTTAAAACCATACGGACTTGTAAGCGAAGTAGTCGCTTGCATCTGTTGCGGTTCTTTTGGGTCAAAATGTACATCGGCAACTACTCCTTCAGGAAGTGTTGTAGGCTCAATAGATAGAGGAAACTTATTATTAGCAAATAAAACATCAACGATTTGACCGTACGCAGCAAGCGTTTTGGTCTTAGTAACTTTAATAAAGACACGTGACTTCTCCGCTTCTGTAAACTGCACATCAGGACCATACAGACCACGATAGTTACGATATGCTCTTAGCCAACGCTCTTCATCTTGATATCGGTAATCTTCAGCCCGACTATATCTTTCAAGAATAAAAGGAATGATGTTAGATACATCAGCATCAAAAACAGCAGACTCATCTGTATCTTCTAATGCAATAGCATCATCTTCAATCATAATTTCATCTTCAGCCATATTTTATTCCTTAGTATCCAAAGGTAGCATCTGCAACTTGCATACCGCCACCGGGTCTACCCATCGGGTCATAATCAAATATACTAAATCTTGGTCGTGACATTATACCATATCTTAACGCATCGTACAAGTGGTCTTCTGCTTTCGTGTCCACATCTTCTGGATTCTTTTTATCCAAAGGTATGGACGGTAGTTGGGAGATGATGTTTGTGCAACTATTAAAGAAAACAAGTCTAGGTTCTTCTGTAAATTCATCTACCTGTAAACGTCTGTGTATTTCGTTTTTACCTGCTACACGACTACCACGGCTTCGGTCTGATGGTCTCCACCTGCAACCTCTGCTTATCATTTGCTCCGCAAGAGAAGGGCCAGTATCACCACGCTTGTGCCAAAGAGAACTGTCCAGAACACCGTACTTAATATTTCCATCTTCAGCTTCTAACTCTAGTATCATGTCTGCTAAGTCAGTAGCTAAGACTTTTGACACATACAATTCCCTGTACACAATGATTTGCTCAGACGGTGCGACAGCGCACCATACAACACCACTGTAAGAACCATAGCCGTAATCACATGCTCTAAACTTAACCCAATTGCTAGGAATATTAAAAGGTTCAACAACATGAATATCACGGTCAAACTCTGTGAACGCAGCACCTTCTTTAATATCCCAATCACCATCCAAGAGTTGCCGTCTTTGTTGCTCTGGGAGCGACAAGAGCATAGCTTCGTAGTCACCTGTTTCAGAGAGATACGGGTTGTCAGATAATCTAGCAGGAATGAACCTACGTTTAAATAATGGTTTCCCAGCTTTGCTATGCCCTGCTGGATACCTGAGAATTTCATGCGTTTCAATATCCGTAGCATCAAACGCCTTTCCATAAGCAGATGGGTCAATAAACATTTTCTTTACCCAGTGATGTCCTCTTCCACCGGGGTTTGTAGTTGCCCTCATGAAGATGGGCAAATCAGGGGCAGTGGACCGTAGACGACTTCGCATGTAATTCCATGCATATGGGTTTCCCCACTGGGTCAGTTCGTCAAAGCCTATCCAGCTAAAAGCCAGACCCTGATAACGCAGGACATCTTCATCTCTATCGAGGTATGACATCCACAACCTCGCACCAGATGGCGCAGTCCACTGCATCTTTCTTTCTGACCATTTTATTCCGGGCCAGATTTTTGGATAGAGTTCCTGTGATTTAAATATCAGTTCACGTAACTCTTCCGTAGTATGTCGGAGCAGCAAACCACTAAACTGTGGATGTCCCATGTAGCGAAGAGGGTCTGCAAGCATAGCGTATGATTTACCACCACCTGCCGAACCACCGTAAAGAACCTCACGTTCACTTGCTGCAAGAAAGTCTGTCTGTGGGCCGGGGTTAGGTTTGAATAGTACATTAGCGTGTTCTTCAACTGCTTCTGTTTCGTATTCAATATCCTGTATATCAACCGTTGGCTTTTGCGCCTGTTCTTGCTTCTTCGATTTCTTGCGCTTTGCTGATTGCCTTTTCCGCATACTCTGCCCACTTGCGGAGGCTTGCAGCTTGGTTCTTACGCTGTCGCTCATGTTGTAACCGCTTTCTTAATCCTACATGCGATATGTATCTACCGCTATTTGTACTAAGCCAGTTAGCTACCTCACGATAACTGTATTGATTTGTATACGCTCTGGCCTTTTCAAGCAAATCTAACTCAGTTGGAATGGGGTCAAGAATGTCGGGGTCTTCTTCGTTTTGCTTGTAACCAAAGGGTACAGTACGTGCAATACGTGGTATCTGTACCCATTCATTTTGTTCTTTAATGTCTGTTGGCTGTGGTAACTTCCAACGTCCTGCTGTACGTGTCATTTGTTTTTCTTTGAACCCGGACCAGTTAATGCTGAACCTTGTCCTGCTGGTTTTGATTTAAAAGCGGCTAAAAAACTCCCTACAACTGGTATAGAACGTAGCGCATATTTTTTTGCTAGTTCTTTTGCTGGTGTCTTTGTTAAACCTTTTATTATTTCTTTTTGTTGTTGTAAGAGTGCTTTTCTTATTTTAACATCTTCAGAATTTAAATTTTTAGGTTTTATAGATTTTAACTGGTCAATTTTCATTTGAGCAGTTTTAACTTTAGTATCTTTAGCTATTGATGCATGTCTAGTTTGTGCTTTAGTTTTAGGTTTTTTAGTACGATTGTTCATTAGTCATCGTCCTCTACTTTAGCTTTAGCTGGCATAAGCATAACACCACCTGCTGCTTCTACCTGCACCTTCTCTGTTTTAATTAAACCTGTGCGGTCTAGCAGTTCTTTAGCTGCTGACATCTTGTCACGAATACCAAGTTCAGTTGGGTCATATAATGCGCCTGTCATAGCTATTGCAGCTTTAGGTGCATTACGAGCCATGTACATCTGCGTTGCTTCTAGTATCTCTTCCTTGAGACCTTTTACAATTGCAGTTGTAGCAGTAGTTTCTGAATACCCTGCCAGTTTCTTAGCGGCAACTACGTCACCGCCAGCCTCTTCAAAGAGGACTTCCAGAAACTTCTGTTGTCTTTCGTTTAGTTCTCTAGCCATTATTTTGTAATACTCTTATATAATGATTTTGCTTTTTTAAATAGTCCATCTGCATATCTAGCATCACCAAATCTTTTAGTGCTAGATGACCCGCCATAAAATATTTGACCTTTAGTGCCGGGATACTTTATTAAGAATCCTTTTTTCTTTTTTGTAATCTGTCTCTCGGCCATTACTTTAACTCTCCGTGATGCATAGCATGTGCTAACTTGTGGCTGCGTCCTTTTACCTGCACAGCCCAACGGCTGTCTAACATTTCACGTGATGCAGTAGGAAAGTCTCCCTCATGCACAGCAGCCCACATTTTCTTAAACTTATTTAGCCTTGGCACACCCATATTAAATGCCATGTCTACCAGTACAAGTTGACGTACAGCGTCTAAATCTGCCACGCAAGGGTGCGCTTTCAACAGTTCATCCTCGACTATCTGCACGTCATTCTCTAATAGATATGCAGCGTCACTTTCAGTAATACCATGCTCATACACTGCTTCTATGTTTGGAAAGTCCAAAGTATCAAGTTCTTCTTTGGTAATACCTCTGTCTTCAAGATTTCTACCTATACCAATTGTGTCAATACCTAAAGTATCCTGATAGACCTCAAGACGCAAACCCTCACTCTGAACAAGTTGTTTAATTAAATGTGTGCGAATGTATTTCATTTACCGCCTCTGGATTCTCTTCCCAAGTATATGCCATACACACCTGTCATGACACCCATTATAACAGACACGAAAGCTGACTGCTGTGTTGTAGGGTCTTCTAAATTCATAAACCATTCTGCACAACGCCATGACATTGCAACGGAAGCAATCATAGTTAGCTTGGCTGTAACATTAAATTGCAGCCATCTTTTCCACCAATCAACCATTATTTCTTACCAAAGAATTTTGTAGCTGAACGTACGCCAAAAGAAGCGGCAACGATAACTCCCAAGGAATATTGATACCATTCAGGCATCTTGTTAAGTTGTTCAAATCCATTTTGTACCACACCTTCCATGCCGGGTATGAAGGCTAGTATTAGTGGAATGCTAAACAAAATTACTAGCCACTCGTCTTTCCAACTTGATGATGAAGCACGAGCCATCTCCAAGTCCCAATCAATTTCACCTGTAGCTTTTTTCTGCATTACTACAGCTTCAGCTTGAGCCTTTGCTACTTTAGTAGCTGACTGTGCTTTCTTCTCTTCTACCTTGCCCTCAAGCCACGTAGAAGCAATATTACTTATTGGTCCTATCAGTGCTGCCAGCATTATGACCCCCTTCTGAATTTAGCGGTTTTCTTTGATATCGCTTTAGGCTGTCTGACGAACTGCTTACCAGCACGAGTTCCTTTTCTTTTAGCAGCGGTTGTTGCTGCGTACTCTTGCGGGGATAACGCTTTGATAGCTGCTGTCGGTAAATACCGTTCACCAGTTTCACTGGACGGTTTGCCACTTTTAGTTCTCCACTTCTGTTTGCCCCAATCTTTTAAACTTTTTTGTGGTGATTTAAGTGCCATTATAAACCTTTCAAATAAACTGCCCAAGCAAATAATGCAGCTAACCCAACCAATCCCACCACACAAAGAACAACTATTATAGCTATTTCAATCCAGTGTTGTATTTTACGTCTACGTGCTTCTATTGCAGCTAGTCTATCTTTACGTGCTTGCGCTTGAAACTTTATCCAATCATGCCACAGTCCGGGTCTACCTGTATATATCATAAGTTGCTTTAGTTCTTCTTCTTGCTGCTTTAACTTTTCAAGATGCATAAACTCTTCTAAGTCTGCACTATTAGCACCCCGTCTTTTCTTTTCGCCCTTCCTGCGTAAGTCCTCTGTAGCGTTTACATACTTGCCTACTTGCGAAGCAACGTCAGCAATTTGTCTTCCATTCTGAATAGCTGTTTTGATAGCGGTAAACGCTGCGTTAGCTGCAACTAATTCTGCTATCATTTTCTACTCCACAATTTTTACGATATAAGTTTTACCGTCTGGTCCTTTATCAATTTCAACTGTTTTATTTTCGCAAGAGTATCGCACAGTTCCAGTATCTTTATACAGATTTCTTTCTATTGTGCGTTTTGCTTTTAAGCATTTAGATATTTGCTCAAATGGTGTATGCTCTGCGACATGACCTGAAAGATATAATATTAATGTTATTGTTTCAGTGACCATTTGTCATTTTCTCAATACGTGCTTCTATAGCAGCAATACGCTTTTCATAAAACTCTAATGTTAATTTTTGCTGTTGGTCATGTGGCGCACGACCTTCATCTATTTGTAAAGATAATTCATCTAGCTGTTGTGCAATATGTTCTATTAACATAAACTGCTCAGAGTCAGCAGGTAGACTTCCCATTTCACCACGAGGCCACTTAATACGAAACTCTGTGTTATGGTCTACATTAGACTTCATCATAGTGATGTTAGTCTCTATAGTATTAAGACGTTCTATAATACCAAAGTATGCCCATGTTGCAAGTGACGCTGCGGCAACCATACTAATGATATTGCGAAGAGGTAATGCAACCTCTGTATTCTCACTTAGTTTTGCAGCCATTTATGGGTTAAGCCTTTTTAGTCTTGTACCCACCGCCAGCTTTTTTATAAGCAAGAGCCAGCATTTGGGCTTTTCTTGCCGACCACTGACCCGGCTTTCCGCCTTTTGAGCCAGCCATAATACGATTGAATATACGTTTTCTTAAAGCAGGTTTTGTATAGTTACCTGATTTATTTACGGTGCTTTTCTTTTTAGGTTTCTTTGGTGCTTTAGGGGCCATGTTACTTACCTATTTGGGTCATAAAACTCTTCTGCTGCTACAACTACAGTTAGTGTATTTCCTGTTGTTGCAGCTACTATGATTTTATCTTCAGCATGAATATATAAAGGTTTGTCCACTGTAAATACAGATTCTATTGACGCACCAGATACTGCATGACTAGATACAAGTGTATGTGTAGTGTTTGTATCTTTCTCATAATATTTAAGTGTGTAGTTACGATTGCTAGAATCATTATTAGCAATCATTAAATGTTCTACGTGAGATGAGAAGTTCTTAGGTACAACGTAGCAGTCTGTATCACTTGTGCCTGTAAGAGCAGTAGCATGTGTAACAAACTTAGAACCATTATTATTTACAGGCATCAGTCATTCCAACCTAACACAGTTCTATGTTTACGCCAAAACCAATTGCCTATAGAAGTGAAAGGCTTGCCCATATTGAGCAAAGCCAATCCAAGGTATCTAACCAAAGTACGTTTTAGGTTTGTTACGTTTATTGACATTCTTTTTATGTACACCCGGTCTGCGTTTAGGTTTAGGCTTTATTATTTTTTCTGTGCTGTAGAACTTAGCCATTACTTCTTCTTAACTGCGCCACCACGCATCATTTTTTTCTTAGCCATTCCACCACGCATCATTTTCTTCTGCGCCATCTTAGCCATGCCACCGCCACGCATTTTCTTTTTCATCATGCCGCCACGCATCATTTTCTTTTTAGCTGCTTTCATTTTATGTCCGGGCATTTCTTAGTCTCCTTCTGTCAACTACCAGTGACTCATATGTATCTTTAGGAAAGTGCTGGTAGTATCCAGACTTTTCCAAGCTAAGTGAAGCATCATCAAGTAATGATAACTTCTGAACAAAGACCATGCAATAGACTAACTCATCGTCTGTTACATCATCTTCAACTAAAAACTCCAGACCTGCTTCTACTGCATCATAGTCTGGATGAAACACCATCAGGTGCATATCATGACCAGCGATAGACATGGCTTCATTTACGCCATCACACCACCCATCAAGATATTCCATATCGAGCAAATATTGTGATGCCCAAATAACTATATCATATTCGTGTTGGTCAAAATCAGCTACTTCTTTTGCTAAACCATCTAAACCTGTATTAATACTAAATACAACTTTATTTTCCAACCATGCTTGTTTAGCATACGGACATGGTGGTAATCCGTTTAGCATTTTGTTTGGAACTTCGAGAAACTCGTGAGACCACTTGCGAATGTCAGCTTCAACGGGATGCACGAGTCTTCTTCTTCTGCGCTTCTATAAAACGTCTATATACATTTGCTGCTGCTATTTTACCTGCGGCTCTAGCCCGTTGTTCCATAGCTATGGCAGCCTGTGTCTTATGGTTATGACTTCTGCTAGATGCTTTTATCTTACGTACAGATGCTTGTGCATCTTTTACTGTAGCAAACTTCAGACCCTTGATTGTACCCTTTGGGTCTTCATCTGTGTACAGGTCACTATGCTTTTTACTTTTAGCTGGCTGACCTTTTTTTCTTGGTACTCTAGGAGCCATTATGACTTCTTTAAAATGTTCTTAACCACATCAGGTCGCACTTTATTTAGTGCTTCTAAGCCGGGATTTAAGTCTTTAACTGAGCCACCATCATTGAGATACATATGCTTCTTACCGTTAGCCATACCACCCATAGCCATTTTCATTGGACCTTTTTTACCTTTAGGCATTTCAGCCATACCTACAGATATAGCTATCACTGGTACTTTTTTCTTAGCCATTATGTTTTCTTCCTATTATCTACAGATGAAAGCAACAGCCCACCCTTGTTCATACGATAATCATGTGGACCTGTACGTGATTTAGTTACCTGACCACCTTTATTAAACTCTACATCATATTCTTTTTCTAAAAAAGCACGATATTCACGTTCTTTAGAAGTCATGTTTCTAGCACGTGCATTTCGCATAGCAGCTTCTAGCTGTCTTTTTGTAGGCTTTCCAAATATCTCACCTGTCTCTGGGTCAATGTAATCAGTACGTGCTTCTGTCTTACGTGCTTTGCGAGTTTGTCCTGCTGCTTGTTGCGCCCGTGATAAATCTAGTTGGTCTTTTAAACGAAGTTCTTTTAGTTCTTTCTTTTCTGCAGCAGTAGCTTTACCATCATCTACTTTGCGTTGCAGTTCAGCTTTTCTCTCAGCAGCTTTGCGTCCACCCTTTGATGTGCTTTCAGCTACAACACCACCTACTTCAGACTTACTGCCTACAGTTACACTTGGCTTGCGACTGCCTTTTGCTACATCTGCAGTGCGTAGTTCACGTTCAATCTGCTGCTCTGCTGCACTAGCTTCAGCAGTAGTTTCTGTTTTCTTTTTAGGTTTTTGTCTACGTGCAGCCTTTGCTACACGAGCCGTGCCTTTTGAAATAAGTTTAGATGCTATACCCATGTTTAGCTACCTTTTTTAAATACAAAAAGTTTACCATCTATTTTTCTTACAATTTCTTTTTTATTATTGTATCCACGTTTTGAGGTAAACTTACGTATTGCACCCGGAGGAAGATTAGACCCCGGTGTGGCTTTTGATGAAAAACCTTTACGTGGGTCTTTAGACTTAGTTGTTGTTTTCTTCTTTGGTGCTAGTTTTTTAGGTCCAGCGGCTGTAAAGTCAGCAGGTGTAGGTGTACTAATTTTAGCTGTAGGTTTTGCCTTCTTTATATTGGTTGTATACTTTTTACCGTTCCATGTAAATGAAGCCTGACCTAAACCTCTATAATATTTAAACGCCTCACGAAAAGACACACCACCTTTTGATACACCTACATTATATTTTTTGCCCGGTGCTTTAGGACGTGAAGGTGGAGCAGTAGGTGTTTTCTTTTTGCCACTAGTTGCTGCACGTGTACGTGCTGCTTTAGCATCATCTGACTTTTTATTTTGTTTAGCTTTTACAGCTTCACCAGCAGCTATCACACGTGCTGTTTGTTTTGTACCTGTAAATCTAACATCTATTGGATTAGAGCGAATCCTTGCTCTAGCTTTATCATCTTTAGATGCTGTTGGAGACATCTGTGCGCCAAATTGTGCCGCTTCTTTTCTTTCACGAGCAATTTTATCACGTTCTTTTTGACGAGCCTTTTGTTGTTCTGCAATTTCCTGTCTTCTTCTACGTGACATTACAGTGCTAGGCATAAGCTGATTTTTATTTGACATAGTATTTTCCTCTTAACACTTCCAACGCTTACGTGCTTGTCTCAAACGACTGTTTGGGTCTTTAGCAGCTTTAGGAAATTTTTTCATTTGACCAGCAGACCTAGCACAGAATGATTTACGTCTTTTGGCATCTTTACTTCCGGGCTTTACTTTACCCGTAACGGCAGTCTTCAGTTTACTACCGGGATTTGCTTTTCTATATGCCTTCACTCCTGCAGCAGTCATACCTGCACCCTGCTTTGTAGGGCGAAAGTTCTTCTTATTGCGAGGAGGCATTCTATCAGGTTTACGTTTAGGTGGGGCCATTACGTAGATGTACCTTTACCTTGCTCTGTGGGGTCAAGACAACCTGTCCACTTAAATACCATAGGCATATTGTATTGTGACCACATACCGATTAAGTCTTTAATCATTTCTTCTACACGAACCTCACACTGCTCTGGTGTTTCATATGGTCCACGGTTATCTGTGATGGTCATGCACATTGCGTTGTTAGCTACGTGACATGCGATTATCATTGCAGTAAACATCTAAGTCTCGTTTGGTTCTTTCCATCCCTCTGCCCTCATAGCGTCCTCTACATGCTTCAATGTAAATGAACGTCCGTAGTGTGCCTCTACTGCCTGTCGCACATAGAAAACATCACTATGAGGGATATGTAAACGGTCTAATGTATTAGTACGGATAGCATCATAGAATGCATCAAGTACATTATCTGTGTATAGTTTTACTGATTTTTTAGATTTTGTCAAGGAAAAAATCCTAAAGCACGTATTTAATTACGTATAGGGATACTTAACTGTCTACACTTTAAGTGTCACATTGTAAGTATTAAATATAGATAAGTTATAAGACAGTTAAGTGTAACACTTTAAGTGTTATTTAGTTATAGTATAATTATACCAGATATGCAGATAAGTGTCAACCCCTAAAATGTAATGCGACTCAAAATAATTTACATTAACTATAGAACTGCACAAAAAATAGGCACAATATGTGTGACTGCACAAATACTAGGCAATATAAATACTGTCAGTTGCTGCTGTGGTTAACACTTAATTTACCTAATCTGTGTATTTCTGTGTATACATGTACGTACCACCCCCCTATGCCACCTGCCCGTACCCGTCATGATGCAGGTCATCTGCCCAACATCTGCCTGTCTGCCAGCGCAAATGCGACTACATGTAGCGTGTCATGAGAATTTGCCACGCTAAATGATGAGTTTCTGTGCTGTCATGCCATATGATGCCAACTGTTATGTTATCAGTCGCCTTTTTACACAATGTTTGAAGCATGGATTATGAGGAACACACCATGTTGCTGTGGCGGAGCATACCCTACCCTACCACTGTCCAATGTTGGTCACTCAGCCTCACACGCATACGAGTTTCACACACGAACTGCGGTAGCTATGCTACCTGTAGTCGTGCGGCAAACGACCTGTGCGGAAGATGGCGTGATGTGCGACCGCCAGTCACGGAAAGCCAACCCTTTATTCCTCTCACATTTTATATGTTATACAGAGAAAATATCTCTCCCTTTAGGGTGAGAGAGATATTGTTCTCTTATGTATAACTTAAAATGTGGAGAAGAAAATGACCAACACAATCACTCTGAAAACCAAGTTTGAAACACTTAACACCCTTGAAGACAAGGGTAAGTGGATTGGCATCAAGTATCGTTCAATCGTAAACTCCGACCGCAAGGCAATCACAGAGTTCGACTTACCATTGGGTCAATTGCTGGAAACAATCAGGATGGAAAATCCTGACAGACCACAATTGCCTGTGGCAAGGCTTCGGGAATGTGGCATTGCCAACATTGACCGTAGGAGACGGTCTGAGGCTTTGACACTTGCTCAGAATTGGGAACATAAAACCATGCAAGAGTTAGTTAACTCAAAGCGGTTTTCATCATGCCCTGCTATTGTCAGAGAGTTTAAGAAACTCACCGCTGAAGAAAAGCCACCTGTGGTGAAAACACCTGAGCAGATTGCTCAGTCTGTTGTTGATATGCTTGAAAAGCATGGTATCAGCCACTCTGATTTTGCTAAAGCAATGGCAGTACACATGAAGCCACAAATAAGTGAGGCAGCTTAACGCTGTCTCAAACTGTCCAACATTGGTCACTTGGAGAAATCAAAATGTTAGTACAATTATTCAAAATCCTGTTAGCTTGCATCACCTTTGGCTTAGGCATTAGCCTAGTTTGTTTATCGTTGATATTCGCTGTAACAGGTGAACCTGAAGGTTCAGTGATAGGTATGGTGTTTGGCTT
>Ga0315330_10002326_pt1 | contig 13016 bp, 8 predicted proteins | sample M140m34915metaG_FD_203453 | JGI IMG/M metagenome (GOLD analysis project Ga0315330, IMG submission 203453) | Ammonia-oxidizing marine archaeal communities from Monterey Bay, California, United States - M1 40m 34915 | ecosystem: Environmental > Aquatic > Marine > Intertidal zone | place: USA...
ATCAATGGCACCCACTACGTGCGGGGCCGTCGCATCTGCTGGTACTTTGGTCGCGGCACCTGCCGCAACGGCGACGCGTGCCCCTACTTGCACATCCGCAACCAGGAGGAGGAGGAGAACACCCAGCCCCAGCCCAAGCCCAAGAACAAGGGCAAGGCCAAGCCGGAGCCCAAGCCGGAACCCAAGCCGGAGCCCAAGCCGGAGCCCAAGGCCAAGCCCAAGGCCAAGCCCAAAGCCGAGCCCGAGGACGACGCCAACATCAACTGCGTCGTCTGCTTCGAGGGCGTCAAGGACCACCTGTGCATGCCCTGCAAGCACCTGTGCGTTTGCGCCGAGTGCGCCGGCGTCATCGAGCGCCTCAAGGCGTGCCCCATTTGCCGCGAGCCGATCGTGGACATTTTCAAAGTGTTTGCTTAGAGTGGCAGCGGTCGCGTTCATCGTGTGTGTGTGTGTGTGTGTGTGTTTTTGTGTGTGATACGAGTTGTTAGAATGCTTACAACCACTCCCTTTTACGACAACCCACAACGCACAACGCACAACCCACTCACTCACTCGATGTCGCTGTCATCAGCATCCGATTTCCCGTCCCCCATTTCAAGGTAGCCGAGGTCCTCATCCTCATCCTCCGACTCGGCCTCATTCATCTGGCTCGACGTGCCCAGCTCGTACTTGTCGCCGTCGTGCGCAATGAAGCACTCCTCCGCGGCAGCGTTGATCGAGCACAAGCAGTCTCCAATCGAACGCAGGGCCTCCTCTTTGCAGAGGCCCTTCTCGTTGAGCTCTGAGAGCTTCGCGAGGGTGGCGTTGAGCTCGTTCTTGATCTTTTGATACTTGGCCGGCGGCGCGTGCGTGACGCGCTCGCCATTGCGCGAGTGGAACAGCACCTTGCCGTCCATCAAGATGCTGTGCGTGATGCGCCCGCTCGCCGGGGACATGACCTGCGCCGTCCCATTCCTTGACGTCACCTTGAGCCACGCGCGCTCCTCGCCCTTGGGCCCGTCGTAGTGGGTGAACGAATCGTCGGCATTCTGGAAGGCGATCATGTGCTCCTCGCGCTTCGGCCCGGAGTACATCTTCATGCCGCCTCCCCGGTAGGTTGTTCGGATCATGTGCTCGCAGCAGCTGTCGCCACCCCAGTAACGGACGCGGCCCGTCTCGGGCCACTCGGTGCGCCGCAAGGCCTCCCGGCCGTGGCTGCCCTCGTAGTAGTCGATCTTCTTCTTGGAAGTGCAGTCGACGTGCGTCAGCCGCTCCGCGTCGCCCTCGCCAGAGTAGTGAGCCTTGTCGCCATTGGGCCAGGCGGCCGCCACCATGCGCTCGTGGCCCTTGTGCCCCTCGTACGCCACGGACGTGCCGTCGGGGTAGACGGCCTCCACCAAGCTCTCGTGACCGACCGGTCCCTCCAAACGCAGCACGCGCGAGCTTCCCGAGGACAACTTGAGCCGCTTGGGCGGCGCAGCCTGCATCCTGTCGGGCGACGGCTTGCGCGTCGTCATCATTGTCAGCTCACTTTTTTAACGCACGAGCACCGGATATATTGCAACGCCCCAACACGCCGCTCGTGTCAAGCCGGTATGGAGGGGGGATAACACGCCATCTATAAATGAACAGCCACCTCAGATCGGCATGAAACTGAGCTTTGCCAGCCGACCCTGGCGATCCAAGATCCGCGCGTCCTCCCGGAACGGAATGGGCGTGCCCTTCACGTCCTGCGCCTGGCCGCGCACCGCAAAGAACAGGCGCACCTGCCCCGCCGGGATCGTGCTCGACGCGTGATAGTGGTGGTCGTTGTACGTGCCGATCTCGCCGTTGAGCATGCGGAGCGTCTCGACGCCCGCGGAGGCGAGCAGCTGCTCGACGCGCACCTGGTGCTCCACCCGGTCTTGTGCCGTGCGCGTGTAGTCGTGCATTTCGGGAAAGGCCGTGTACTGAACAATGCCGCGCTCCGTGGCGTTCTTGATCACGCGGTTCAGCTTGACGCCAAAGAACTCCTCCTTGGCCTGATGGCACCGGTAGCTCAACAGCGTGTCCTTGGCCTCCCACATGTCGTCCAAGATGCCGTCGACCGCCTGCTCCGTGAGCGCAGGCAAACCGCTCAGCACGCGCGTGCCGCAGTTGTCCGCCGGCAGGCGCGGGTCGATGCTCAGGCACGACGACGTCACGACCGACCGCTCCCCGGTGAGCGTCCACGCATCCGCGCGCTGCATCGACTCGTCGCCGTACAGGTTGAAGCGGTTCTCGTCCATGTGCCAGTTGGACGCATTGTTGTGCCGCACTGGGTGGAACCGCCACAGCACCTGGAAGTCCGTGTGGCCCTCGGGCACGAACCCAAACTCGCGGATCGCGTCCACCAGCGGCGCCAAAAGGTGCGCGTGCACCGCGAGCGTCTGCGCGACGAGCAGCTGGTTGCTGTCCTCCCACACCACCTGCACAAACCTGCCCTTGGGCGTCTTTGAGAAGTCGGACAGGAAGTCCGTGCCGCCCCGGAGCCGCACGTAGTCCTCGAAAAACTGGCGGAAGCTCGCCTCGGGCACCACCGTGTCGTGGATCTTGCCGCGCACCGAGTAGTACGCCGTGCGCATCCACGAGGAGGGCTTGAGCACGTACTTGCCCAGGATCCTTCGGGCCACGTCGTCGTGGTTGATCTGGACCCTTTGGAAGTGCGCCCGCTGCTCGGCGGTCAGGGGCACGCCCGCCGGCGACGTCTCGCACCAGTACCACTCGGCCATCTCCTTCCACACGCCGAGCACCTGGTTTCGAATCGCGTAAAAGAGCTTGCCCGCCTCGCCCCTGTTGGTGCGCACCTCCTCCGCGACCGCCGGGCTGCGGCGGTGCGGCACGATGCGCGTCCGCGCCGCGTCCACCCGCTCGAGGTCCTGTAACTCCTCCGGCACGGCCCAGTCCTCGTCGTCCTCCTCCTCAGTCCAGCCCGCGTACGGGTCGGCGTCGTCGATCACCAACCGCGCCAGGTCGGGAATCTTGGGCTTGCGTTGCCGGCCCTTGCGGATGCCGGCGTTGCGCAGGTCCTGGCCGACGTCCACAGTCGCGTGAACCGTGCCGTCGTCGTTCAGCAGCAGCTGGAGCCGCGAAAGATTGGGAAGCGACTGCGTCATGATCGTTGGTCCCACGCTTGATAAGTGCACCGCCTGAGTTATCGTCGGCTCTCCTGAGAATACCAACACACGCTGGCAACCGATCGGTGCACTTTGCCCCCTTGAACCTCGTGAGCCCAGAGCTCGTGCGTGCGCATCAAACGAAAGTTGACAAGTTTGACAATTGTCAACTCTTTCTCGTGCGCAGATCGGTCCCCGTTTTCCAAGCAGCAACAAGCCAACGGTCCGCTGTGTGCCCCGTTGAACCCGGATTTAGCCGGTGCTCGCGCGTGCGCATCAAAACTGGTCCCTCGTAGGTGCGCAGGTGTGCCCCCGTTTGGCAACTAAGACTCACCAACGGTCGGTTGCGCGCACCGTTGAACCGGTGTTGAGTCCTGTGCTCGTGCGTGCGCATCAATAGACACTAACCCTAACCAGATGGCGCTCGTGCCAAGTGCGAGTGACATGCTCGTCATGAGCGATGAGGACCTTGCCAACCGCCTTCGCGAGTTCAAGCAACGCGAGGAGGAGGAGCAAGACAAGAACATCTCTGGCCAAGGGGGCAACCCTGCGGAGTTCACGGCGATTGTGGAGGCGCTCTGCGCTGAGCACAATCGTCGCCATCGCGAGAAGCAAGAGCAACGCGCCGCTGCAGCCTTGACCAATGCTCCTGAGGCTGCCAAGGACTTTGAAGACTGGCAGAACAAGGTTCGTGAGGAGACCACGGACCCCCTGTTCAACATGGCCGCCCACAGCTTTCAGCGTGGGCTTCCGTCCGACGCCCAGGCGCACGTCCTAGGCCTCCGTGCCAAGCTGCGGGAGCGCCTCAATGCGTGCGCGGAGGGTCGGAAGAAGGGATGCAAGGACGCTTGCCAGTGCACCCCTAACCACAAGATCTTCCGCGCGTGGTTCCACGGCAAGATGGGGTCGGGTGCGATTCAGGCCGAGACCGGAAGCGGCAAGTCGCTTGCGGCTTCCGCGCAGCTGATTCACCACCCGTGCAAGGAGCAGCGCGAGCTTCTGGATGCCTTCCGGGAGGACCATCCCGACCTCGACCCCGATCTTCTTGACATCGATTCGCGCGCGCTGATCACCGTCTTCAAGAATGCGGAGGCAGAGGCGTGGAAGAATGAGGGCATCATCGGCCCCTCGGCTACCGATGCGCAGCTGCAAAACTGTGGCCTCCACCGCATCCATGGCGTGTCCATCTTCCGCCTCCGCGAGCTGAACGATCACGTGCACTGGCGCGGGGAGCTCGGCAAGAAGTGTGGCGAGCAGCGGTGCCGCCTCCTCGACGCTTGGGTTGTTGGCGCGACTCAGGCTAAGATTGCCCACGACCTGTCGGACAAGGACCGGCACGGACAGCCCAAGATTCCGACCGACTACGGCAAGTTTGCTTTCGTCATTCGCGACGAGGGCGACCAGGCCGACGTCGTGAAGGGCGACGAGGCGCGTGGCCCCAAGTCGCTGGACAATGTCCTGCGGAAGTTCTGGCAGTCCTTCTGGTACTACGTGTCCGCCACCACATCGGAGAACATGAACTCGACTCAGATTCCCGTCATCACGCAGTGCACCTGGGCCGAGCTTCTTCGCGCCAAGGCGTCGCGCTTCGTTGACTTTCACGAGCTCTCGCACGAGGGTCTTCGCATCCTGGGCCGGGAGTTTCACCCTAACCCGCACGAGCTCAGCAATGGCGAGCAATGGGTGCTTCGTGCCAACGAGGTCACGGTGGGTTCGGCCGTCACCGCCATGGTGGACAAGCTGTGGGAGCGCCGCGAGCAGGAGTACGTCACGTACGTCGGCAAGGTCTTCTGCCAAGGCAAGATCGAGGCCATCTGGAAGTACGCCCAGGCCGCCGCCGAGGCGTGCCCGCCGTGTCCCATGACGGGCATGCGCCCTCGCATTGCCATCGTCCACTGCGGGCATGACCAGGAGCTTAACGAGAAGCATCTCAAACAGCTGCAGTTTGCCATCGGCTGCGACATCATCATCAGTGTCGATATGCTCAACCGCGGCTACTCCGAGGACTTTTTGGCTGTCGGCCTCAACCTCGTTCACTCCGGACCCGGCGTCGCCGCCGCCAACAACCTCTGGCAGCGCCTGGGTCGCGTCAAGCGCGTTTGCAAATGGACGCCCGCGACGTGGGCTGGTGTCGAGCAGTCGGCGGCCGTCTCGTGTGCCAAGCACACTGGCTGCAAGGCGTGCCTCGAGGCTGCCACCACCGCCGGGCTGGTCTGCATCCAAGCCGACGGCACGCCCGACCCAGCCGGGGGGTACGACATGCGGCACCGCCAGTGCGTGCGCTGCAAGGACGCTGTCGCGGCGGAGACCGGGAAGCGCCTCGCGGCGTTGAAGGCCGTCATCTTCGAGAACCCGGACGCGCCCGATGGCCAGCTCGTCAAAAAGAAGCAGAAGGCCGACTGGTTTGAGCTTCAGGTCAACTCGGACAACAAGAAGCACTTCGTGGCCAAGATCCGAGAGCACAAGGCCGAGCGGCTCATGGACGACCGCACGCTCTACCACAAGACGCACATGAAAGACTTCATGCACGCGGACGAGCGGGACATCTCGGCGGACCTCATCGTTGCCCAAATCCGCAGCACCGAGGACGCCAAGCGAGCCGCCGTCAGCGCTGCCCGCGACCGCCGCCCCGCCACCACCGTGCGCGACCTTGCCTCCAGCTCCCGCTCCCTCGACCAAATGCTGGTGGATGCCGGGCACCAGGGCGTGCTTGAGGGGCAGTCGCAGGGTTCGCCGGACTCGTCGCGCGCGCCGTCTCCGGATCCGGTGCGTTTCCAGAAGAACGACTCCGAGGACGAGTCCGAGGGAGAGGGCGAGCTCGATGACAGCGACATGGAGGGGAGTGCCTCAGCCGGCGGTGACAGCACTCTTGCGTCCATGGACGTCGACCGACAGCCCCGCTCCGGCCTCGGCAAGCGCCCGCGCCCATCCTACCGCGACGACACGGAGGGCGACTATGAGATGTCGTACGACTCGGATCTGGAGTCGGCGGGCGACCCCGACCACATCCCGTCGGCCGGATCGCGCGCGCGTCCCTCCAAGGCCACGTCAAACGTGCGGACGCGGGAGCACAGCAAGAAGATCGCCAAGGGCCAGAAGCAGGCCGACAAGAAGCGCGCCGCGCTCACCGACGAGGCGGCGGCAGCGCAGGAGGAGGTCATAAAGGCGCAGGAGGCAGCGGCGGCAGCGGTGGCGCGACTCGATGCCACGGATGGCCGTAACCAAAAGTACGCCACGTTTTCGGCAACCGGCAACCGCCTGGAGATCGCCGTCGCCCACGACCCCGACGCGCTCAACCGTAAGCGCGTCGAGTTCACAGTGGAGAACGCCGCTCCCGGCTTCCAGATCGTGCTTTGCGTGAGCACGACCCCCAAAGACCCCGACGACGAGGAGCAGGCCGAGTATTGCGCATCGTGGACCAAGTACGAGACTTGTGTGATTCCGGAGGATCACGACGCCTCCGAGCCGTTCACGATTGTTCTGGACCAGGACTTCCTGACGCGCCAGCTCGGGGCTTCCGCTTCGAGGACGATCAAGCGCATTGCGGCGGTGCTCGAGGACCCAGACGCCAAGTTCCTGTGTGCCCACATGGGCAAGATGAGCACGAGCATCTACAGCGCGACCGTCTTCTACAAGCACGACCCGAGCGCGGTCATCGATTGGCACGCGCTCGACGCCGCGTGCACCGGCGCCTCGGCCCAGCACACCAACGGAGGGGGCAGCGGCTCCTCTTCCGCCACCCCTGCTGACGTGGGTAGCAGCGATGACGACGACGACGACGACGACGACGACGACGACGACGGCGACGATGCCACCCACAGGGAGCGTATCGAGGACTTTGCCGAGGTGATTCAGCGCCTCATTGTCGCGCCGTGCAAGGACCACATCAAGGGCAACAAGGGCAACAAGCCTGGCACTTCCAAGAAAGCGAAGAACTGCACGCACGGCGAGAAGTTTAACGACCTCCTGATGGACGAGGTGAAGCTCGACGCATGCATCGGGCGTGGCAACGACGCGCCGCTGGTAGTGGGCCTCGTGCAGGCCCTGATGGGCGACAAGCGCGAGGGTTCGATGCTCAACGACCCCAACAACCGCCTCGGAGACCGGTACTCGGCTCCCATCACCGGGTGGCTGGCCATCTACACGATCCTTCTGACCGAGGTGCTCACGATGCTCGACAACTACCGCAAGTCGTGCGACTCCTTCCGCAACGCGATCCTGCAGAAATTCAACATCGACGTGATGCCGTACACTGCCATTGTCGAAGACCCCGAGTCCGGCGCAATGGTCGACAACCCAGCGGCCGAGGCTTGCTGGGAGGTGCTCAAGATGTGCCCCGGCGCCGAGGCCAAGATCCAGGGCATCCTCGACAATGTGCGTTCGGGCATGGACAGCGGCCAGATGCAGGTGAAGCACACGTGCGTCGACTTCACCACGACTGTCGACGGACGCACGGGCAACCTGGGGATCCTGGGCGAGGACGGCCAGCCGGTGGAGCCTCTGCACAACCACAAGCGCGACCCCAACTTCCCCATCCCCAAGGGTCGGGAGGAGGTCCTCTTCCCACAGCTCACAAGCCGCCTCAACAAGTTCTGGCAAGTCCAGTACACGCTCAAACTCGACGCCATGACTGGGGTTCGCGACTTTCCCAACCCTGAGGCGCGGGACAAGAAGAAGGCTTCAAACCATGCCACCGACGCGCGCTCGCGCGTGAAGCAAGCCGTGCGTTGTATCATCGCCAAGTACCAGGAGGAGCACAAGCCCCTGCCCGCCAACGAGCGCCTTCTCTTCAAGAAGCACACCCACCAGGACTTCCAGGAGGCCGTCAAGAGGGTGGGGTACCGTAACTCCGGCGACCTTCCCAGGGATGTGAACGCCTACCGCGAGATCTTCCACAAGTGAGCTCGCCTCGCGTGAAGAACGCCGCCGCGCACCCAATGTGTGCGGCGGACTGAGGGACTGGGGGACTGAAAAATTGAGGGACAGTGTGTGTGTGTAGGAGTGAATGGTGTGTGTGTGTGTGTGTGTGTCGAACGGTTGCTTTGAAACACGATTGCATTTGCGACTTGTGAGATAACGCGGGCAGCGCAAAGAATTGTGTGAGAGCACTGGGCACGCGGGGGGAACGCGCGATGGATAAATATCTCGTGCGTCTGCCGCGGCCATCCTTGGAGTTGGTGGCTACTCCCGTGTCAACTCCGAGGACGGGTCTCGCTGCTCCTACAGTGGTCGAGCTCTTTGCTGGGGCGGGTGGGATGGCGCTCGGCCTTGAGGCGGCTGGATTTGAACACGTGGCTATGATTGAGCGCGATCTGGAGGCCGTGCGCACGCTACGCCGCAATGGCTACGGCAAGATTGCCAAGCGCGCGGATGCGCGGCACGTCGACTTTAAGCAATGGATGGGCGTGGATCTCGTTGCCGGAGGCCCGCCTTGCCAGCCATTTAGCGTGGGTGGCGTGGACGGCGGCGATGATGACCCGCGCGACGGTTGGCCGACGGCAGCGCGCGCGGTCAGCGAGATTCGCCCACGTGCCTTTGTGTTTGAAAACGTGGCAGGCCTGGCGCGCGACAAGTTTTCGGCCTACCTCGCTTCGGTGGTCAAGCGATTCAGTAGCCTGGGCTACACGGTCTCTGTTCACGCCGTGGACGCAGCCGACTACGGCGTGCCGCAGCACCGCAAACGCCTGTTCATCGTGGGATTCCGCGACCTGGTCTGCACATTCAAAAAGCCGCTTCCCACCACAAAATATTTCCGCGTGACAGTGGCTGACGTGTTTGCGAGCCTTGGGCCTCCCAACGGCCAGAATGGCCATGTGCAGCACAAGTCAACGCCTCGCAGCTACACCGGACACACGGGCTCGACTTTGGACAAGCCGGCAAAAACACTTATCGCGGGGTGCAATGGCCCGTCGGGCGGGAGCACTATGGTGACGCTTGCCGACGGCACGAAGCGCTACTTCACTCTGCGTGAGCAGGCGCGACTGCAAAGCTTTCCCGATCACTACAAGCTGCACGCCGTGTGGTCGCACGGCACCAAACAAATAGGCAACGCGTGTCCCGTGTTGCTTGCAAAAGCTTTTGGGTGCGCCATACTGGCTGCTTTCAAACGACCGCCTCCTCCGGACGACTCGGACTTGGAGGAGTTGTGAGAGTGAACGCTAGCCTTGCTCGCTAGATTGTACATGCGTGTTTTTGCGCGCGCAAACAAGCGCACATGTGCGTGTGTGTGCGCGTACGTTTCGTAAGATGCGCCAACCGTCCCTTTTTGAACTGGTGAAGCCTCCCCGAATCAACCACGCCGATGCCTCCGCAATCACCAGCTCCACCACTGAGCCGTTGGAAGTCTACGACTTCTTCGCCGGCGCGGGCGGCTTCTCCACGGGCGCGCGGCAGGCCGGGTGCCGCGTCGTCTACGTGTGCGACAACAACGCGGAGGCGCTCGCGACGCACAAGCGCAATCACCCCGAGGCCGAGCACGCGTGCCTCACGTTGCCGTCGGCCGAGGCGGTGGCCAAGCTGCCGACCGACGGCCGGCGCTTCCACGTGCACTGCTCGCCGCCGTGCGTCAAGCTGTCGCGGATCAACACGCCCAACGTGGTCGCGGGCAACCAGGGCGCGCGCGGCATGGACCAGGCCGCCGACATGGTCGAGTGGTGCCTCGAGATGATGCTCGCGTCGCAGTGCACCTCGTGGAGCCTGGAGCAGGTGGGCGACCACACCGTCCAGGCGATCGTGGAGCGTGTGCGCAAGCGGTATCCGACGCGCCTCGCGTACGCCGTGATCAAGCTCGAGGAGCTGGGGGTGCCGCAGACGCGCGTGCGCCTCATCGCCGCGACGCCCACGCTGCTGGCCGCGCTGCTGCGCAAGGCCTCGAGGGCCAACGTGCGCACACCGCGCGACGTGATTCCGAAACCGCGCGGCACGCACGTGCGCTCGGGCCGCTCAATCGTCCAAGTGCGTAAGCGGCTCAACCGCAAGAAGGGCGAGACGATGTGGATCAACGCGCGCGCGGGCTGGGAGGACTGGTGCACGAGCATCGACAAGCCGGCGCCCACCGTGCGCGCCCGGCACACGCACGCGTGGGTGACGCTCAAGGACGGCAAGGCCGTGCACCACTGTCGCATGAGCGCGCAGGACCTCGCCGCGCTGCAGACCTTCCCGCCCGACTACCAGCTGCCCGCGCGGAAGCAGGACGCGTGCCTGCAAGTTGGCAACGCCGTGCCGCCCCTACTCGCGCAACGGCTGTTAGAGTCCGTGGCCTGACAAGCACCCCGGTTGCCGGGGTGTGCCGGTGCTCGTGCGTGCGCATCAGATGGCCGAAACGGACAAGTTCTCTTACATCTACGTCGACAATCCCAAGTCTGCGGCTCTGTACACTGCCACGCGAGACGTTGTGCGTCGCGTCCGCGACTGGTTGCGATCGCCGCTCCAATACGCCGTCCACTCAAACTCCCTGATGGGCGTGGCGTACCTGCTCTCGCACGGCGTGCCGCCCAACCACGGCAACATCTTCCTCGTGGCAAGGGCACTGGGCGACACCTTTTGTAATGTCGAGATGGCCAAGCTGCTGCGGGCCCACCACGCGCCCCTGGACCTTGAGGCCTTGAACTATGCCCTCGAGGTGGGCGGCCAAGATCTCGTCGACGAACTCGTCAATCCTCCGTCATCTGGCCTGCACCGACGCAAGCCCGTCCCGGCCTACCACTTTGTGCGCATTGACTCGGACGGTCCGCACATGCACGTGTCCCAGAGCTGGCCGCCGGCCGGCATGCCGGCCACTGTGCCCGCAGAGGCGTACACGCTTCCCGCCGACGTGCGTGGCCACATGATCTCCCTGTGGGGCCACATCGGCGTGCTGCGTCGCGAAGAAGCCAAGCAGCTCCGCAAGTACAACTGGCGCAGGGCGCGCCTCCTTGTGAAGACGATGGCGATCGCGTTCTTCTGGCAGGGCGAGACGCAGAAGCGCCTGTGCGCTCCCAACGGCGAGGGCCGTGCCCAGGACCTTGAGGCGTTCCGTGAGGCGTTCGGGTCCGTGTCGTAGTGGCTTGACATTTTCCAGTGCTCGTGCGTGCGCACCCATCCATTCATCCATCCATGGCGCTGTCGATTCGGGCTCCGCGCAATCCACAGATGAGCGAACTGGAGACCCTGCGAAGGCTAGAGCAAGTGGGTCGCGACCTGGACAGCATCGTCCAGCAGCGGACCCAGTCCCTCGCCTTTGGAAACGTCTACAACAACATGTACAACCTCACGATTGGCCAACGGGGCCAGGATTTGTACGAGATCATCGTCTTTACGATCCGTAAGATGGTGCTTGTGAAGCGCCCCCTCGTCTTCCACACTGCGGTGGGCATCATCAAGGACTGCGCGATGTACCTCGACAACGTGTGGACCAAGCGGCACGAGCAACTGAAAATCGTGGAGGTTGCGGACATGATGTACGCGCGCCCGGTGGCGCGGCGATGGCGGCGCGCACTCGCCTACGCCAAGTGGTTTGTGCGCATCTGCGCCTGGCGCGTCGCATTCGACGAGGTCTACTTGCGCCCCGGCAACGCCGGAGCGCTCCGCGCGGAAGAGCACTTTCGGCAGTGCACGGAGCGAGAGTCAGCAAAGCGTGTCAAGTTGGATGAGTAGGTTTGGTAGCTAGGTCCGCGGGAGTCGTGTTGTGGTTGGTTTGACTGTCACTTTGCAACTTCTGGCCAGTGTTCGCTGTGCTCGTGCGTGCGCATCATTCAGGCATGAAGCCTAAGAGCAAGAAACACAACAATGGGGATCCTGTGTTGGTTGAGGCGGTAGAGGTGGTGGTGGAGGATGAAGTGCAAGTCATGGTGGATCGCGGGCTACGCGATCAGTGTTTGCAGGCTCACCGGAAAGTTGGGGAGCTTTCGGCTGGGCTGGAGAAGATGCGCGCAAAGGTGGCAGAGCAGGCGGCTCAGCACACACTTGCGCTCCATAGCAAGGACGCAGGGGTGGCGGCAGCGGCGGCAGTGGCGCGTGAAACAACAGCGGCCGCACGGAAAGAAGTACGCGCGGCGGTGGCTGCAGCAACAGAATCCGGCAAGCGTATGCGCGAGTTTAAGGTGGAGGCAGAGCAACTGCGTGATGAAGTTCTTAAGACGAAGAAGCAACTGCATGAGACCCAGTCGAGTTTGGATTGGGTACGTACAGAGAACAAACGGCTCGCGGATAGTTTGCACCTTGCGCTCACTCTGAAGCAATGTGCTGAGCAATGCGCCATGGCCAATGGTGTGGCTTTGCAGATGTCCAACCAATATGCGGCTGCGCACTTACCAATTGGCCAGTCACAGATTGGCTGTTTCCCAAAGATCATACCTGCCAATGCACCCAAGGGGGCCCGCCGGCGGGGTTGAACCTGTTCAACCGTAACCGGAGTTAGATTGTGGTGTGTATTCTTTTCGTCAACCTTACCAAATACCATGCGCCACACACGTACACACACACACACACTCCGATCCGCGCGCGCGCCCGGTGCGCACGCGCCTCTAAATTTTGAGCGCCGTGCCGGTGGTCGACGACGACTTGTACAGCGCCTGCGTGTCGTCCATGTGAAACTTCAAATCGGCGCTCACCGCTTGGACAAAGGCGTTTGTCCGGTCTGTGGCGCCAGCCGCGTCCGCTGTTGCGGCTCCGACGCGCACGAGGTGGAAGGAGTCGTCAAAGGGTTTGGCAACCGTGAGCGGATTGTCCCGGATGCTCGCACCGAGGCAGCACGCCGCATCGTCGTCCATGCAGCACTCGGTGTCGGTGTAGATGTGCGCGACCACGACGCGCTCCTCCACGTCATTGGTCAGGCTCCATCGGGCCCTCTTGGCCATCGCATCCGCAAAGCGATGCTCCTCGGCCAGCCGCTCGCAGTCGGATTCCTCTGCGCAATGCATCTTG
>Ga0315330_10002333_pt1 | contig 12994 bp, 27 predicted proteins | sample M140m34915metaG_FD_203453 | JGI IMG/M metagenome (GOLD analysis project Ga0315330, IMG submission 203453) | Ammonia-oxidizing marine archaeal communities from Monterey Bay, California, United States - M1 40m 34915 | ecosystem: Environmental > Aquatic > Marine > Intertidal zone | place: USA...
GGGTCTTTAATTTTTCCTGCACAGATTTTAGAAGCATACGCATTTGCATACGCACTAGGATAAACTTTAAATTTACGTTTCGCAGCATTTTTCCCCCTTGCACATAATTTAGTCATTGTTAATCTTTCTATATCCCCAACGATTCTCAGAACCATCATAGATACCTTTCATAGCCTTTGGTATTTTAATTAAAAGGTTACGAAATCTTATAATGTTTTTAGTTAGTTTCATTTTCTACTCCTTATTAAAAGTATTTATTCATCATTGAAATTAAATCTTCATACTTAGAAACTTGTTCAAGTTCTTTTTCAATCTCACTAATGATGTCTCCATGTTGACTAACTCCTACAGAATTATTTAATAGAACATCTACATTTGCAATATGTTTTTTTACATGTCCTTCTGCATGAGCTAGAAAAGCTTCTTTTAGTTTGTACTTCATTTTATTTAGCTAAGTTATATGTCATATCTAAATTAGTAGGGTCATCAACTTTCATCATTACTTGGTCATCAAATAATAATAATAGTCGTACACCTTTATAATAAAGTTTTTGACCTGCATGTCTAGCATAACAAACGTAGTCTCCTACGTCACACCATTTACCATTTGGAAATTTATCTTTATCTTCATAAGCTAAATCACCTATTATTAAAACTTTACCTACTGTAGTTAAATAAGCTACATCATCTTTAACTGAATCAGGTAATAATAAACCACCTTTAGTTTTACTTTTTACCGAAACAGGGCGAACCAATATGTGGTAGCCAGGCAAGTTAGGTAAAACTTCTGGGTCAGGTTTTTCTGCATCTTCAATCCAATCATTATTTTTAATAGCATTTTCTAATTTAGGTGTTCTCATCATCATCTCCATCAATCATATTTTTATAAACATTTTTAGTTATAGCTATAGCCATATTCAATCCAGTAATTGAACCTACCATTTGTTGATAACGAGGATAGTCTTCACAATTACCATCCCCTAATGATTTTTGAATTTGACTTACTTCCAGATTTAATTCCTTCTCAATCTCAGAAATAATTTTATGTATCATAGTTATTATTTAACTTTATAACTATCAGGTGGGTCTTGTCTAAGTATACCTTTTTTAGCACGAACTGAATACTCAGTGCTAGATATTTTAGACCAGTCACCATAACCTTTACCTTGTTTAGGTCCTTTAATCATTTCACTCATTAGTCTTCTCCTTTCATTTCTTCTTTAGCTAAGTCACCAAGAGTTTTAATTGCTTGACCTGCAATTTTAGACTGACGATTCTTTTCACCTTCAGTTCTCTTAACTGCTATTTGAGCACCATCTTTTAAAGCTTTAATACCTTGGTCTTCTTCTTTAAGAGTTAGTTCTCTTTGTTTAACAGCTAAGTTTGCAGCTTCTTGTAGAGCCTCAAGACCAAGTTTCTCTGACTCAATCTCTAATCTCTTTTTCTCAAGCTCAACCATTTGTTGCTCAGGTGTTTCCGTTGTACCCATTGCTTGGTTGGCTTGTGAAATCTGTTGTGCAGCTTGAGCCTGTACTTGTTGTAATGTTGCAGGGTCAGTAGCCACTCCTGATACCATTCCATTAATTTGTTCTTGGTATCTCATAATCATATGTTCTTTTATATTTGCTTCAAGAACTGGTTGTACTTTTTGCATAATAGGACTACCACCATTCATTGGGTCAGTTAAATATGCAGACTTAACTGTAACATGAGCCATGTGGTCTTGTCCAGGAAAAGCAGCTATTGGCATACCTTTTACTGCTGCCTGTATATCTGATACAGGGTCAAGTGCTTGAGGCTGTGCTTGTGGTGGAAGTATAGCTTCCAAGTTAGGCATATTTGCAGCTTGTAATATTGTTCTATGTAATGCCTGTATATTATAAGTTCCTGGTGGTGCTTGACTGGCTAACTGAAGAGCCAACTGTGAAAGCATTAATCTATGAGCACTTGAAGGTATGTTAGGGTCACTTACAGGAATGACATCTATCTTACCATCAAAGTCCATCTTTAATATGGTTGGACTTGCACCAGGAACCTCGTAAGGATATGAGTCAGGTAAAGACTCAAAGTTTATTCTTGCTAATATTTTAAATTCTTCTTTTTGTGAATAATGTAATCGTTTATGTATTGCACTAAAAAATTTACTTGATGCTTCTAACAATGCCATAGTTGTTCCAACTGGACCATAGTTAGTTGAATCATTAATTACTTGTTCTGTACTGTCAGCAAACTTTTGTCCTGCACCTGCAACAAAACCTAACATCTGATATAAAGTATTAGAAGGTTCTTTATAAGGTAGAGGTACAATTGCTCTAGCTAAATCTACACCTGTAGCTTCTACATCTCTAAACTCACCAGGAGATAGAGGCTCATTATCACCTACAACTTTAACACCTTTAGCTTTAAATCCTGCAGGTAATGTTGCAAACTGTCCTGAGTCAACTAAGTTTCTCATAGCTGCAGTTGCAGTCATTGTAAGATTACCTAAGAAATGTATTAAACCTAAACCATAGAAACCAAAACCTGGAACAAACTTATAATGTGTAAAGAACATTTTCTTTTGTTTAGTAGGGTCATCTTCATTATAGTTTCTTCTAATAGATAAAACTTTTCTTGAACTTTCTTCAACTGTTACAATATAAGGTAAACCAATACCACTGTCATCTAAATCTAAATAACAATGTTGTTCTAATAAAACGTACTGAGGGTCAGAGTCAGCAGGTATAGATGTACCCATAATCTCATCAACCTTCATTGACATTGATGTTTGTTCTATTGGTTGTGCTTCAGGTAATTCAATATCTTCATAAACACCTGCATCAATTTCTTTAGCTAAATCATTTGGATTACGTAATATAACATGTGTATATCTATCTGCCTTCATTAAATCTGAAGCATGATATGAAACATAAAATTGGTCAATAGGAACAAACTCTGAACATGGTCTGTCTAATGATGCATCATAATAAATCTTTTTAAATGCTGAACCAATAATAGGTAAGTGAAACAACATTCTTTCAAACTCATGAAAGTATTCAGGCATCATATCAGTTAACTGATAGTTCATAAATTGTTTTACACGAGATGCTTGTTGTTGTTTTTCTACAGTCTCAGTTCCAATTATCTGAGCCATGACTGGTCCACCTGCAGGAAATAATTCCTGAGAAGCTTTAGATTGAAACTTCACTGCTGACTCTATTAAGAGTGGATGAACTGCAGTACATGCACCTTCAAATGGTTCTGAAGTTTCTTTTAATTTTAGTCCTAGTAAATCAAAACCTCTTTGGAAAGTCTCTTCCCATTCTTGTCTTGATTCTTTATCTGATTGATACTTTTCATAAACATCTGCACCAATCTCTTGTAATTGTTCTTCATCAATAGTTGAAACTAAATTATCATAGTGTCCACCTGGCATACCTTCTTCAGGCATAATAGCAGGGTTACCCATTAGGTCAACTACTGCTGAACCATCTTCCATCATAGCTACACTTTCATCAGGAAGAACTTGGTCAGTCATATTTTCTACATCTACTTCTTCTCCAGGAGTTGTAGCTTCTAGTATATCTTCATTTATTTTATTAAACGGATTTTTTTCAGTTGGCATAAATTTTCTTTCACAGTTATTATTATAATATTATATACTTAAAACTTCCAGTATGCAACCCTTTTTTTTCTTTCATAACCTTCTTCATAATCAGGGTCATCTGGATGAGTTAAATTCCATGATTCTTTCATATAGTGTATTGCCATAGTCATTGCGTCTACTTGGTCATCATGTCGTGCATTTGGAAATGTAATTGCTTCACTATATAAGTCATCACTCCAATCATGACCTTTAGGTAACCATACACGTCCTGCTTCCATCATAGGTGTAGCTGCATATACTCTAGCAGTCTTATCTCTATCAGGAATATAATCAAGCACAGGTAAACCTGCACGTCTTAAATCTTGTATTAATGATTGTCCACTTGCTTTCTTCTCAATGATACACACATCAGGTTTATGATAATCATATAACTCTTGTGCTTTCATTCTTAATGCAGGATAATCAAATCTACCTTTTTCATTTCCTAATAGTATTAAGTTAGATACCCAGTTCTCTCTTCCTGTTGAATCAGTCTCCATATGTTCAAAGATACCCCAGGTCTGTATCACACTAAAATCTGCTGTAGTCTTTGTAGAGAATGCAGTATCATATGTTTGTATTATATAGTCACATGCAGGTGGCTCATCATAATCCCACCACTGAATCCACTTCTTTTTAATTATACCACCTGTATCAGGCACAGGATTCTGCATATAAAGAGACTCCCAATATCGTGAGCCATTACTTGCCTTTATCTCTTCTTCATCATTCTTTAATATTTCACTTGGCTTCCACTCAGGAAAATAACTTGAGCCTACTGGTAAGTTCAGCAATTTACTTGAGGGTTCGTCCACCCATGCAGGTATCTTTATTACTTCCCATTTATTTTCTAATTCTACTTGTGATTCTTGTCGTAATAACCAACCACATAAATCGTCTTCATGATAACGTGTATTAATAATTACAATTGAACCATTAGGCATAATACGAGTTCGTAAACCTGAAGGGTACCATTCCTTTACATATCGTCTACCTGTTTCACTAAAGGAGTCCTCTTCAGACATTACGTCATCTAGTATGGCTACATGTGCACCACGACCTGCAATCTGACTACGAACACCTGCTGCATAATAAGTTCCACCTTGATTTGTTTTCCATTTACCTGCTGCTCTTACATCACTACGTAGTTCCACTTGAGGAAATACTGTATTAAATAAATCATAATTAACTAAGTCTCTTACACTTCTACCAAAGTCTGAAGCTAATTGGTCTGAGTGTGATACAGTTAATATCTCATGTTGTGGGTGTCTACCTACGTACCACGCAGGAAATAACTTGGAACATATCACTGACTTGGAAGAACGTGGAGGAAGAAACACCATAAGTCTTTTTATTTCTCCACTTTCAACCTTTTGTAATTTATCAGCTATTACATGTATGTGTTTACCCATTAACCAGTCAGGCACAAGAGTAGGTGCAAACATAGCTATAAAATGTAGAAAGCTATCTTTAGATTGTAATACTGCTTTTTGAAAGTATAACTCTCTTAGTTTAATTAAGTTACTACTTGGTTCTTGTATTAGGTCCATAGTTTATTACTGGTGATTTATATTCTTTTGGTTTTACTCTTCGTGCAAAGTTTGAAGGTATAAACCAATGTGTAGTCCCCTTAATTATTTTTATTCCCATTCTGAATCTTCCCAGTCTTCATCATCATCTTCTATGATAGGTGGTTTAGGTTTAGGTTCAGGTCTAGGTATATAAGGTTCAACATTTGTTGTGTACCATTTAACTGGACATCCTTTACAGAATGTATTCCATCCTGCCATAGTAAACATATATAGAACCCAAAAAATTAATATACCTGCAAATATATTAATTAAATATTTAGTAACTTTATTTATTACCTTGTTCAAGCTTGACAACATTTTCATAATGCTTTATCTCACGTTCTAATTCTTCAGGTGATTTAGTTGTAATGTCTTGTTTAATTTCTTTACGTTCAATTAACATACCTAGATGTTTACCTATAAACTCCATTGCTCTATTAGAGTTAGTTAAATCATTTTCTTCCATACCTCTTTCATAAACTTTCATAAACTTTTTTACAACTTCATTAATATTAAGGCTTACGTCTTTCATTGCGTCTAGTCTTATTTGATTACATCTTTCTTCAATCTTATCATTCTTTAATAATCGTTTAGCTTCAGCACGAGTCTTTGCATCATTGTTTAAATCTTTATAACCTGCTGAACGATACGCACTTAATACGTCACCTGTAGCTGTGTATTCTAAACAGAACTTCTCCTGCATAGCTGATAGTCCACTAGGTAATGTATTCTTTGCAAAGTTCTGATACTTCTGCTGTGCATTCTCTAGCATCTTTACTCTTTGACCTTCAGGTAACTTCTTAGCTTTCTTCTTTGTCATTTTAAGTCTCCTCTCTTCAACTCTTCTCATGTACTCACGTCTCATCTCAATTAAGTCTCTACCTGCGTTTACCTTTTTTCTGGTGGCTGCCGTTTCTTTAATTAAGTCTCTGAGACCTGAATCATCTAAATGAGCATACAATAAATGTTTAGGTTGCTTTTTCATTATTGTATTATACACTATAATGTATTTATAAAAAAGAAAAAAATACTATTGCGAGTTTTAAAAAAGTATGATATACTTATAACTAAGTTTCCAGGGTTAATAGGTATATCTGTAGGAAACACAAATCACATAACACATAACTATATAGACTCTATTGCATCCCTCGTGCAGTGTTGTGTAAATCTATTTGAGGACTCCCCCATTAATAATGATTATCAACAAGTACAACTCCATTTTCTCCCTAATTTTTTGGGGGTACCCTTTTTATATATATATGTGCGAGGCAGTTTTTTCCGTCCCCCTTCGTCAATTTTCTGACACCTCTCTAAATCTACGATTTAAGGTTCCATTTGTCAATTCTTTGACACTTTGTGTCAGTTCTTTGACATATTCTATGTCAATTTCTTGACAGTTCGTGAGTGTGTATGCCTGTGCAGGTCTGTGTGAGTGCTACGCAAGTGCATATAATGTAGTTTTCAACTACATTTTCCCTAATTTTTTCAATGCAGTTATATAAAAATACTACTGAATGTAATGAAGTAGTATTTATTATATATATATCTCTTGGTTTCCTTCCCAAGTTGTTCCCTTGCTCTCTTGCATCTAGGCAGATGGGCAAGGGCACAACGCAAGTGAGAACTCCACGACCTAGTAAAAAATACTACTGAATATAATGAAGTAGTATTTATTTACTACTATAGTTGGCTACGAAGGATGATGCCACCTGTGTTAATAACTATACTTCTGACGAAGTATAGAGATTCCACGAGTCCTTTGGACTTGCGTAAGTGTAAAGCATATAGGTGTTCAAGAGCAACTTCGTAGCTATTTTTAATAGCTAAATGAAAGGATTTGACTATGTCAAAAGTAAAACAATTAATACAAGGACTGACGAAGTCAGAAAAAAAGAAATGGCATAATTTTCTTGACAAAGAAAATGATGACAATACAATAACTATATCTTCTGAGGAAGATATAGAGATAGCAATAGAATTGGGACTTCTAGTTCCTAGAAAATAATTTCCTCCCTTGACATAGTCCCTTTTTGGGACTATGTTTAAACTTTAACCTTAACTGAAAGGACTTAAACTATGTTTAACTTAAAACCAACTACTTATCTTTGGATAAGTGCATTTTGTTTCATTATGTGCCTTGTAAGTGGTGTGTGCCTACTAGCTGTGGGTCATTTACACTCTACAAGTTTTTTTTATGGCTTCGTAGGTTATGCACTTTGTGGAATTTCATTCTTCGCAATAGGTATGTGTAAGGGACTTGAGTAATAAAAAATACTACTGAGTATAACGAAGTAGTATTTATTTATTAAATATTAACAACCAACTGAAAGGACTTGACTATGTCAAAAATTGATATTGTAGTACAAATCAGAAATGATTTTGGTATGAAAACTGAACCTAAAGGTTACACTATAAAAGAATTTGTAGAACTTCTACAACCAGAAACTTCACACAATGGCGATAGAGAATTTTGTAAAAAATTATCTGAAGGTTATGTCATTCTTGAAACTTACAATGATTATTGTAAGAGAGTAGGAGAAACTAGAATGCATAATGCATTGGAGAACTACTTATACGAATAATAAAAAAATACTTCTGAATATAATGAAGAAGTATTTATTTATTAAATATTAACGACCAACTGAAAGGAATTAACTATGTTAACTGGTAAAATCTGCCATAAATTGGCAAACTATAAGCATATTTCATATGCTTCGTATAACCTTGTAGGTTATTATGATAACCTTAACGACTTCGTAGATGAAGTTCTTTTAGTCCAAGAATTAGGACTAAATAGGTCAATAAGTGATAACATAGTTATCAAAATTGCCACGAGAACTTGGCAAGAATATAGGAGATTTTATGAGTAATGGTACGATAATATATCAAGGTCAATCATTGATTGATGGTAAGGATATTGTAGTGATTTACTTCAATGGAAGTAAAAACACAAAGACTGGCAATATGGCACAAACCTATATCATTCGTAGTGATATAGACCCATTGTTAGCCAGTAAGACTGGTGCAGATTATTCAATCTGTGGCAACTGTAAGCATAGAGGTACACCAACAGATGACCCAAACAGAAAACAAGCAATTAACAGAACTTGTTATGTTAAATTGTTTCAAGGTGTACTTGCAGTTTACAAGTCATTTATGAAAGGTAATTACTCTGTAATTAACAACCATAATGACATACAAAGTCTGGGCGAAAATCAAGTCATAAGACTTGGTACTTATGGCGACCCAAGTGCAGTACCTAGCCATATATGGGATAGTTTACTTAGCAAAGCTAAGAAACATACTGGCTACACTCACCAATCAAAGATTGGAAGTGCAGATGTACGAGCTGACCAATGTATGATGAGTGCAGATTCTTATGAAGAATCCAAACAGTTTTGGTCTAAAGGATTTAGGACTTTTAGAGTCCTACAAAAGAACGAGGTACTTGATTCTAAGAATGAGGTACTTTGTCCAGCTTCTAAGGAAGCAGGAAAACGAACCACTTGCGAACAATGTGTGTTATGTAGTGGTTCAAATATTAACGCAAAGAGTGTTGCGATTTACCAACACTAATAAAAAATATTACTGAATATAATGAAGTAATATTTATTTATTAATTAACACAAAGGAGTACAACTATGGTTGCTAACAATCTAGTTTTGCGAGTAGCAAAGAAAAAAATCTACTCAGAACTACCAAAGGTAGAAACTAACGAAAATGGAAACATTTCTTTTACCTATGGTAATATTAAGATAACGACTAAACCTTTTGATGTGACTGCGTCAAGTTGTCATAAACTGATTGCAGACATTGAAGGTACTGAAATCATTGTGCAAGATGAGTGTGCAAACACTCAAGAAGTTCTTGTGCAGACACAAGGTAAGCATACAATCCACGAAATGCGAGTGAATGATAAACTCTCAATCTGTAGATTGGTTGATGCATTTAAAAACCTTTTCAATATTGGCAACCTTACTAAAGTAAGAATGTCAGTATTTAAATAAATTAAACCTTGCATTACGAAAGGTGGTATGCTATGTAGTATGGGTAAGGTGCAGACCTTATGTGAAAGCATTAAACTGCACCACCTTTGTTACTGGTTATGGGTAATGAAGGAGAACTATACAAGTTGGTATATATAAATACTACTGAATATAATGAAGTAGTATTTTTATATATTAACCTAGCTGAAAGGAGTTTGATATGGCTAGAATACAACTAAGACCTTGTGAGAATGAGTTCAAGCAAGATGCAGATTTCATAGAAATACCCATAGATGATGGCAGATATATAAAAATATATCGTACCTATGGAGTGTATGAAACTACCAAAGGTAATTACAAACGTGAAGAAACAGTTCACGTCAAGGTAATGCGTAAGCAAAACAACTATCACGATTGTAATAGTTGGGAAACTGAAAGTTCTACATCTTATGATGTAGATTTAGAACAAGGAGAATAATATGAAAGTTAAAGTTTACTATAACTTACATAAGAAATGTTACTCTATCGTTTCTCTTGAAAAAGAGAACTATGGTAAAGTAATCAAGCACGAGAACTGTGTGCCATTGTTTGATGCACAGTTCAAAGTGTCAGAGAAAGGAAGACAACGAGTGTTGCGTGAGCAGAAAAAGAATGTCCACGCATATGTTGTAGGCACTTGGGTGAGTGAGTTTGTACCCAGATTACCTATCAAGTTAGCTACTTATAATCCTTATAAGTACAGTAGCTTTGTTGATGCTCACTCTAAGAAACCACTAGCTAAAGCTAGTCAAGTTCTACTTTCAAAAAGACATTTTGTAGGTAGACAAACAAGCCAGATATATTATGTGGCATAACAAAAAGAAAGGAGTTTGACTATGTCAAATCAACATTTAAAAATGCAAGAAAAACTTTGGTCTGAAATAGATTTCAGAATTGAAGAAGAATATCAAAAGGTTATGTCCAATGCTCTGTATTGGAATGACAGACTAAAAAAATCTGAGAGAATTACAAAGTTTAACTTTGAAGAAGTCGCAGAAGATAGTAATTTTTTAGACCACCACTTTGAGTCTATACACATTAAGATATGGGATATGTTTGGTCTTCAATTAACGATTGAAGAACAAGAAGAACTACACGACCATCTCTTAAACAAACTCTATGAGTTATTGAATGAAGATATCCAAGACCATAGAGAAAGTGAACGACCATAAAAAATACTACTGAATATAATGAAGTAGTATTTATTTATGTAATATTAACCACAACCAGAAAGGATAATGCTATGGAACAAAGACTTATAGCTGATGCTTGGGCAGACTTCTCTTGGAAAGTAATCCAAAACATAGAGTGTCCAGTACACAGACACAAGTTGACCAAAGATTGGGAAAACTTTGCAGAAAAACTGCAACAACTTAGTAAATAATAACAACACGAAAGGAATGCGTAATGCAACAAATACACGACTACATTGAGCAACTAATGGCTCAAGGCAAAGCTGACCCTAAGATTAGGGGTTGGTCTATGCAAACTATTATGACCCAAGTGGGTGAAAGGTTTGCAACTTATCCACTGCGTAAAGACCCAAAGCTAATCGCTAAGGAGTACATTATGGATAAGTGTGGAGTTACTGATGATGAGTAGTTCCATAAAACTATATGGCAGTTCAGACCTACCACCAAAGGTCTGTGCTGAACTGTCAGACATTATTAACGAGAGTTTCTTTAAGAAACTTGATAAATATTTTGACCAACAAAAGGAGAAAAAGTATGGCAAAAAATAAATTTGGTAAGACTGTAAAGGTGGATTCACCTTATGCAATTTATAAAAATGATATAACAAACTTTGAACATAGAGTTTTAAAAACTTATCAGACAAAAGAAAATGAAAGTAAAAACCCTTATGCTAGGTGGTACGTTGCGAGTCGTTCACCTTATACCTATGGTTCGTGGGAGTATGGTGACATCTATGTTAAAGATGTAGTAGATTATCACGAACTCATAGCATCTACAGATGAATGGAAAAAGGAGTTTGTTAAAGATGTACGATAGACTGCTATTAAAATTAATACTAGCATTTGGTCTAGCTATGTATGCCTTATGGCATAGTAACCAAGTGCTACCAATATAGAAAGGACTATGACTATGACTATGTATTACACAGAAAAAGAAATAAGAAATACTATTGCTGATGTTTACAAAGAATTAAACAAAGACTATAAAATTCTTATAGAAGATGGACAATATGATAATATTGCCTATGATGTAGGGTACATAAATTCTTTGTGTAACCTTATTGGTAAGGAAGATTTAGGTCAACAAATTTATAATAAATTTATGAAAGGATAATGACTATGAAAAAAAAATTACATACATATGATGATGCCAATGAATTGTCTATGGAAATTACTGACATAATACTTAATGAGTATGACCCTTATCAAGACCAAGACAAGATTGAAATATCACTTGATAGAAGTGGGTACTCGTTTGAGTTGCAAGATTTAATACGAGATGTTGTCATAAAAAGATTTGAAATATATGATGAGTTCGCAGACTAGAAAGGAGTAAAGCTATGAATATATTTTATTTATCAGATGACCCACAGATTTGTGCAGAACAACACTGTGATAAGCACGTTGTCAAGATGTGTATTGAGTATGCACAACTACTATCAACTGCTCATAGAGTTCTTGATGGTGATGAGTACACTGTTATACAAAATGGTAGAAGACTCAAGAGATGGAAACACCCTAACGAATGGTACGATAAAGACCTTATGTTAGCCAGTCACATCAATCACCCAAGTAATAAATGGGTGCGTGAGAATGTTGCAAATTATGTATGGTTGTATTCTTTGTTAGATTTTTTACTAAAAGAGTACACTCATAGATATGGAAAGGTACACGCAGTTCAAAGAAGAATGTCAGTATTATTAACACCACCAGTGAGTATTGGTTTTTGTTTAAACTGTACACCTATGCCACAATGTATGCCTGATGATTGTAAGGTAGAGCATATGCCTATACTTGCGTATCAGGATTTTTATATGAAACACAAACGACCATTTTGTAATTGGACTAAAAGACCAAGACCAATATGGTTTACATAGAAAGGAATAAGTAATGGGTAAATATTTAAAGACTGAAATAGATTGGCAAATGATTAACAACTTTGCTAAAGAGATTTTAAGATTGGAGTTTGACAATCCAGTCTTGAAAAAATGGTGTGACACTGAGGGTTATGAGGGTTCAGAGTTACGCAAATACTTAACTGAAAACTGCAATGTGAAATTTCATCAAGAGAAGTATGGTTCTTATGTTATGTTTCCAATGCACCCAAAAAGAAAGGACTAAACTATGAATAATAAAAAGTTTGTACTAATAAATGTTACGCAAGAAACACGCAGACAAATGACTGAGAATCAGTTACTTGAAATGGGTGTGGACGAGTTCATCATTGATGATGCCTATGATAATGAAGAGATTACATTTTATCAAGATGGTGAAGAATTTATCTTGGAGAATCCAAGGTTCTATGATACAGTAACTAAAATGAAAGGAGTATAACTATGTGTGACATAATTGATTTTAAAACTAAAAAGAAAAAGAAAACTAAAGTTATAGATGCAGAGTTTGATGTGGACATTGTAGCTAAAGACTTAGAGAAAGTAATTAACAAACACATCAAAAGAAAGACTCACGGATTTGACATTGCGTGTGCCCTAGCAGATGTATCAGTGCAATTCATACACGATACTGCACCTTCAGTTGCGTCTGCTCAACATATATTATTAACTGCAATGCAACAACCATT
>Ga0315330_10002335_pt1 | contig 12984 bp, 11 predicted proteins | sample M140m34915metaG_FD_203453 | JGI IMG/M metagenome (GOLD analysis project Ga0315330, IMG submission 203453) | Ammonia-oxidizing marine archaeal communities from Monterey Bay, California, United States - M1 40m 34915 | ecosystem: Environmental > Aquatic > Marine > Intertidal zone | place: USA...
GGGTATAGAGGCGCCGGGTGAGATCAAGGCGAGCTCTGCCGAAACCATGCTAGAGCAATTGTAAGCTGATCTTTTTACCTAGAAAGCGCCATGTGACCCATAAAAAATAACCAAAGAGAGGCTGCCATGATTACTCAATATCTCGATTACTTTGATGGTGATACGGTCCTGGAAGCGTATGTGGCTTATGAAGAAACCGATGTGCAGAAGCCGCTGGTGGTGATTGCCCATGATTGGAGTGGTCGCCGTGAATCTGCTTGCAATGCAGCAGAACGCATTGCCGGTATGGGTTACGTGGGCTTCGCCCTCGATATGTATGGCAAGGGCGTGTTTGGCTCAGATGGTGATACCGAGGGCAACGCCGCCCTGATGAATTCGCTTGCCTCAGATCGAGCTCTGCTGAGGCAGCGCGTTAGTGCTGCCTTGGTGGCAGGCCGTAATGTGCCGCAGGTTGATCCAACCCGAGTCGCCGCCATGGGTTACTGTTTCGGCGGTATGTGTGTGCTGGAGCTGGCTCGCGCTGGCGCCAATGTGCTGGGTGTCATATCGATTCACGGTATTCTCGCTGCGTCTGAGCTTTCCAATGAGGCAATCAGGGCCAAGGTCCTTTGTCTCCATGGGCACGATGATCCCATGGTACCACCCGAGCAGGTGCTGGAATTTGAAACTGAAATGACAAGGGCGGGGGTCGACTGGCAGCTACATGGCTATGGCGGGACTATGCATGCCTTTACCCACGCGGGAGCAAACAATCCAGAGTTTGGCACGGTCTATAATCCTGTCGCTGAAAAACGCTGCTACCAGTCACTGACAAATTTCCTTGCCGAAATATTCTGACTTTGCCGAGAATTTCTGAAAAGTCGCCGTCCGCTTTTGCTACCTAAAGCCCACTAAATCGATCTAGCGCAAGGAAGTCCTATGACCGTGACTAATGAAATCCCGAAAGAGAACGAGGGTCTGCCCCTGCGCAGCAAGATTGGCCTGTGGCTGGGACCTGCTGTCTTCCTGTCAATGCTGCTTTTTGTAGAGCTGGACCCGAGCAATCCCCTGGTGACCAGGATGGCTGCAGTAATCCTGTGGATGGCAATTTGGTGGATGACGGAAGCGATCCCGCTAGCAGCGACTGCGCTGTTGCCAATACTGCTGTTTCCGTTTCTGGGGATCATGAGAGGGCGGGAAATCAGCGCAGGCGGTCGCGTTGATCTGAGCACTGCCACTTTTCAGGATGGTTTCAGTGTGCGCGATTTCGATGTCATTCTCCCCAATGTGGCAAATCAGTACATGGATTGGATTATCCTGCTATTCATGGGTGGTTTTATCATTGCCGTCGCGGTTGAAAAATGGAATCTGCACAAACGTATTGCGCTCAACATTCTGGCCGTCGTAGGTGGGCAACCCCATCGCTTGGTGCTAGGCTTTATGCTTGCGACGGGCTTTCTTTCCATGTGGCTGTCCAATACCGCAACAGCGCTGATGATGATGCCCATGGGCATGTCTCTTATTCTCTTGTACGAAGAGCTAAATGCAGAGGCAGTACAGCGCGGTGAAACTGTGGATGCCAGAGCACCCAACTTTTCTCTGACCCTGCTACTAGGAATTGCATATTCTGCGTCGATTGGCGGATTCGCTACTCTAATTGGCACACCACCTAATGGTGTGCTGCTGACGCAGTTGCCGCAGTTATTTCCAGAGGCACCTGACCTGACATTTTCTACCTGGATGATGTTTGCCTTGCCCATGAGTGCGGTTTACATGGTACTGGCTTGGTTGCTTCTGACCCGGTTGGTGTATCCCCTGCCTCCCTCCACGCCCTTTAGCGGACGTGATTTCATCCACAATGAGCTGCGTAAACTCGGCCCCATCAGCGCCGAAGAAAGGCGAGTGCTGGCGGTATTCATTACCTTTGCAGTTTTACTAATGACGCGCAAGGAACGTCTGTTTGGTGCTGAGGTTGATATATTTGGTTGGAGTTACTATCTGGATAATCTGCTCAGAGCCATGGGTTCACAGCCAGTAGGGACTCTAATTGATGACGGTACTGTTTCCATCGGCATGGCGCTGACTCTCTTCATGATACCTACTGGTAAGGCTATCGGCGGCAGACTACTGGACTGGGATGATGCCAAGAAGATTCCCTGGGGCATCCTGCTACTGTTTGGTGGCGGTCTTGCGATTGCAAAAGGATTTACGACCTCTGGCTTATCTGACTATATCGCGGCCCAGTTGCAGACTTGGCTGGGTGATGCGAGTCCGTTTGTTATCGTAGTGAGCACTGTAGGAATTATCACCGGTTTGACGGAGGTCGCCTCTAATACCGCTACGATTTCACTGTCGCTGCCGATAATGGCAAGTCTATCTCGGGCTATCGAAGCGCATCCCTTGCTGCTGCTGATCCCAACCACTGTTGCTGCTTCCTGCGCGTTCATGCTGCCAGTATCCACTCCCCCAAATGCCATAGTATATGGTTCCGGGCGCATTCCCATCATGAAAATGGTGATCGCTGGAGTGTGGCTGGATGTTTTGTCTGTTGTCCTGCTAACTGGTTTTGTTTATACGCTTGGTCACCTAGCATTTGGGGTTTTGGACGGTTATCCAGCCTGGGCAATTCCGTAATTCACCATTCTTGCTCCCGTTTTCGTATTGGGCACAGCTCGCAATATGCAGTTTCAGGTGTTTTGACTAAATCGCATTATGCTAGTGTTTGGTTCAGGTTTCTGTGAAATATGCTCAAGCACGGAGGTGTCGTTGGAGCCCCCGTAATTAGAGGCCTCTATGAAAAATAGAGCAACGTATTTATAAAAAGAAGCTGACTTCTGTCAATGCGCTTTTTCCCAAGATTTCCACGCTATGCATGATAGGCATTCAATCAAGGGCATAGGGAACGACTACTGTCCTGCCGGCGACGACAATTGCCCCAACCTGACAAAAGTAGAACGCCTGCAGGAAGAGGTCAAAAAGTTGTCGGCTATGGTGTGCACGGATGCGCTTACCGGGCTGTTTAATTTTCGCTATTTTTATCAGGCGCTGGGCCTAGAGATGGAACGTACCCGTCGATCCGGCCAGTCATATTGCTTGATTATGTGCGACCTCGACCATTTCAAAAATATCAACGATATCCATGGGCATGAAGTCGGCAACTTGGTGCTAAGCCATGTCGCTGACTTGGTCCGCAAGACTATCCGTCGTCTTGATATTCCCTGTCGCTATGGTGGCGAAGAGTTTGCCATTATCCTGCCCGATACCTCGCTCCGCCAGGGCGTGCAATTCGCTGACCGAATGCGCCTTATCATTGAGAACTCTCCGGTTGAAATTGGTGATATGATAATGGGAATCAAGGCGAGTTTCGGGGTAGACATTTACAAGCGCAGTGACCATTTCACTGAAAGAGAATTCGTTGAAAGAGCTGACGCCTTTTTGTTTCAAGCGAAGAGTGAAGGGCGAAATAGAGTTTGTCATGCGCCATATGCAAAAGAAGATGAAGTTTCCGTCGACGAAATATAAGTCTTGCCTAGTGGATTTGACAAAAACGACCGTGCTACTGGCTGGGTTCTAAACCTCACGCGCAAGATGATATAGTATCGCTGCTGTTGCGCCCCAAATACGATACTTACCATAGTTTAGTTCTAGTACGGCACGATTTTCATTTTCGTACTTAACGTAGGTATGCTGATAGGCATCAGGATCAAGCACCAGATCCAAAGGTGCTTGGAAGATATCTGCGACCTCAATCGGGCAGGGCACGAATTCCAAGTCTCGTTCTATTAATCCCACAACGGGAGTGACCCGATACCCCGATGGCATTGTCATCTCACCAATGGGCCCAAGCACTTCAACATGCCGGGGATTTAGGCCAATTTCCTCATGGCTCTCTCTGAGCGCAGTCGCAGCCTCATCGGTATCCTGTTTTTCAGCTGTGCCACCCGGCAGGCTGATTTGACCGGGGTGACTCTTTAAATTTGCAGAGCGAACCGTCAGCACGATGTGGCTTTCAGAATCAGCGTTAATTCGAGTCACAGGAATCAATACGGCAGCCCTACGGAAGCTCTCCCTGTCCTTGTCTGAGAGTCGATTCACTGACTCGTCCGGGTGCGCAATGGGTTGCTGCACTCCTGCTTTCTTGCTCTCGAAGAATTGGAGCAAATCATCGAAGCGCTGTGATGATTTAGTACGATCCATATTTATTCTGCCGGCATAAAGTTAAATGTATAAAAATGCCGGCACAGGCCGGCATTTTTATTAGAGTTTAACCCGAACAGTGAGTGGGGGCAGGGCCCCGCCTACAGGAAGTCCCACTGCACAGAAAGGAACGCACGGGCTTCTTGGCCTGGGAAGTATCGATCACCGGTGAAGGTTGTCCAATCAGCGCGCTCAGCATACAACTCGTTAGTCAGGTTGAGTACGTTCAGGGAGACTGTTACATCTTCGGAGAAACGATATTGTCCGCGCAGGTTGAGAAGGTCGTGGCCTTCATATTCTGCGGTGTTTTCCGGGTTGGTGTAGTACTCGCCCATGTTGGCCCATTCCAGTTCCAGCGTTGTACCGGCAAGGGGTTGCCAGATTAAACGCAAGTTACCAAACAGGTTGGGAGAGGTGTCAATATCATTACCCTTGATATCAACGCCGCCAGAGATGATTGAATTCTCGTATGTGTGCTTGCCAAAGTTAGCCACGCCGCGTATCGACAGGGTGTCGGTAAGCGTGTGGCCGTAGCTCACTTCTAGACCCTGATGCTGGGTATTGTTGCCATTCAGGTTTTCGCGGGAGCTGTTCGTTATGATGCCGTTATCCTTGTTCATGCGATACAGGCTGACTGAGTAATCCCAGTTCAGACCGGCTCCGGTGACGGCGATTTCATAGCTATCCAACTCCACCGATTCCAGATCCGCTACCGTTTGGGCGTTCTGCAGTCGGTACAACTCAGTCGCCTGGGGTGCGCGAAAGCCGCGCTGCACGCGTAGCTGCAGCTTAGCATAGTTGCTAAGCGTGTAGCTTAGTCCCAGTTTTGGAGAGAGGTTGGTGAAGCTGTCAGCACGATCAGATGGACGGTTGTAGCGGCAACCGAAGCGGCAGGGGACGCCAAACTCATTGGTGCGGCCGTCTATCATCAGGTTGTCATAATCGTAGTCCACATCTTCCAGACGCAGTCCCAGGGAGAGTTCCCAGCCGCTGGCGAAAGACTGCTCATAATTAATGAATGCTGCGAGCTGACGCGCCTCCACTTCGAAATCGTAATGCCGCCCCTGGGGGATAGAATTGCGGAGGAAGAATGAGCCTTGAGTAGGGTTAGGCTGATACTGCAGCAGTTGCGCGCTGGTGTCTTCCAGATCCATACCAATGGCAAGTACTGCACCGTTATCCAGGGTGCGATAGCCGGCGCCCTGAAAACCCAGGGTGGTGTGCTGAAAATCTTCAACGGGTTGGCCCGGCAGGAAGTGCTGAATGAAATTCATGTTCACTTCACGCCAGTATGGCGTAAAGGCAAACTCCCAGTTTTCGTTTTGGTGAGAGATGGTAGTCCAGACCCGATGGTTCTTGCTGTCGCGATAGGCTTCAGGATTTGGATTGCGTTTGCGAAGGTCACCGTCCTTGTAGACGTCGGTGCCAACGATGTAACCAGCAGTTTCCTGATTTAGATTGATTAAAGTTAGTCCACCGTCAATCTCAGTACCGCCTCCAGCATCGTAGCTGTATAACCAGGACAGCTTTTGCTGGTCGAATCCGGATTCTTCCTGATAACCCTTTTCGTTAACGCCATTAATCAGAAACATTTGTTTAAAGTTACCGTTTTCGCTGCCTAGCCTCGCATTGCCACGATAGGTGCCGCGCGGTCCTTTCTCCAGGCGAAGGGATGAAGCTTCGCCTGGCTCGGGGAGCACAACATTAATCAATCCGTGTACGGCATTGGATCCCCAGAATGCACTGCCGGGCCCACGGACTACTTCGATGCGATCAGCGCTCTCGGAATGTGTGTCAAACATCTCATTAACGTTACAAAATCCGTGCGATCGAACCGGGATTCCATTCTCAGCAATCAAGAAGGCGCCACATGCACCAGCACCAGTAAATACTGGAGAGCGGATTGCAGCCAGACTCTCCTGGCCGTTGTTGCGATGAATGTTTACACCCGGCAGGCGGTTCAAAGCCTGTTGGTAATGCATCTGCGCAACGCGGCTGAGTTCTTCAGCACCAATGACCGAAACCGCAGCGTTTAGATCCGCCAGTCCTTCGGATCGACGAGATCGAGATATCACTTCAATCTCTTCGATTGCTTCAATGCCTGCAGTCGATTGCGCCACCACAGGCATAGCGCCTAAGGTAGTCACTGCCGCAATACTAGATGCTAATAACTTGCGAATCATTTTTACTTCTCTCCGTTTATGCGGACCGTTCGCACGATTATTGATTTTTTGCCCCGAGAAGCAGACGGGGAGTGCTTTCAAGCAGCCCTGTTGGTTACGCCTACTCACAGACATATCTTTATGTCGTGGGAGCCACAGGTTGTAGAAATCTCGCTCGATCAGGATCGGCGAGATACGTTAAGCCGTGGCAGGCTCCCGCAGGAGAAACATAGCATAAAAATTTTGCTGTTTCCCTCCGATCGGGAGTTTTGCACGACCTGGATAGACCACGTAAACTAGTGTTTGAAGCCGTTGGTTGGTGTTTGTGGCATTTTGTTGCGAATTTTGGGGGCCGCTTGGCTGATGCCAGGACCGTGGAAGAAGGCAGGAATTGGGGGCAAGCGATAAAAACTCGAATAACTGAGATGCTGGGCATTGCTCATCCCGTGGTTCAAGGCGGCATGCAGTGGGTCGGCGTGGCTGAGCTGGCCTCGGCAGTTTCAAATGCTGGCGGTCTTGGCACACTGACAGGTCTTACCCAGCCTACGCCAGACGCACTGTCGCGAGAAATAGCGCGCTGTCGCGACATGACAGACAAACCTTTTGCTGTCAATCTCACAATTTTGCCAACAATCAAGCCAGTGCCCTATAAAGATTATGCTCAGGCTATCGTCGATTCAGGCGTAAAAATTGTGGAAACAGCCGGCCGCAACCCGGAGCCCTTTCTGCCTCTATTTAAATCTGCCGGCATCAAGGTGATTCACAAATGCACCTCGATTCGTCATTCCCTGAAAGCCGAAAGCATTGGTTGTGATGCGGTGAGCGTCGATGGGTTCGAGTGTGCGGGGCACCCGGGTGAAGATGATGTTACCAATCTAATTTTGCTGCCGCTCGCGGCGCGACGACTACAAATTCCTTTTGTCGCCTCCGGTGGTCTCGGTGATGGCCGAGGTCTTGCTGCGGCACTCGCCCTTGGCGCCGACGGGATCAATATGGGTACGCGCTTCATGGTCACAGAAGAATCGCCTATACATATTAAAGTGAAGCAGGCTATGGTAGAGGCAAGCGAACTTGATACCGCGCTGGTATACCGTACCTTGAGCAATACCGCTCGAGTATTCAAGAACAGTATTGCAGAACAGGTGTTAGAAATAGAATCCCAGCCCGGTGCGACCAGGTTTGAGGATATCCAACCTTTGGTGCAGGGTGCCAAGGGCAAGGAACTTTTTGCAGAGGGAGACCTGGAAAGAGGTATTTGGTCTGCAGGTATGGTAGTCGGTTTGATCGAGGATATTCCAAGCTGCGACGAGTTGATTCAACGAATCGTGGCGGATGCTGAGGAGATTATTAGCGATCGGCTGGCTCAGATATTGCAGGCCTAATTGGCATAACTGAATAGGGATTAATTGATGCGAGTTAAAGATAAAGTAGTGGTAGTGACAGGCGCTGCAAGCGGTATTGGTCGCGCGCTGTGTGAGCGATTCGCAAAGGAAGGAGCTAGGTCTGTGGTTGCGTCCGATGTTGATACAGTGGGGATGGCAGAGACGATCGCGCGCATGGGAGATGACACTGACGCTGTTGGTATTCCCTGTGATGTCGGTGATGAGGAATCCGTTAATAGATTAGTCCAGGAAACGCTCAAGCGCTTTGATCAAATCGACCTGTTCTGCGCTAATGCTGGCATATTCACTGCGGGTGGCGAGGAGGTTTCCATCGAGGCCTGGCAAAAGATATGGGATGTAAATGTAATGTCCCATGTTTTTGCAGCTCGCGCCGTATTGCCCGGTATGCTGGAAAGAGGAGAGGGCTATCTGCTGAACACTTCATCCGCAGCTGGTCTATTGAGTCAAGTTGGTTCGGCGCCCTACTCTGTTACCAAACACGCAGCAATCGGATTTGCCGAGTGGCTCTCTATCACTTATGGCCAGCGCGGCATTAAGGTTTCCGCCTTGTGTCCACAGGCCGTGCGGACTGCCATGACCGCTGGTTCGGAGGGCGGTGGTGTGGCGGGACTGGACGGGATGCTGGAGCCAGAACAACTTGCCGACACTGTGATTAAAACCCTAGAAGAGGAGAGCTTTCTGGTATTGCCGCATCCAGAGGTGCTAACTTACATGCGACGCAAAACCGAAGATTATGATCGCTGGCTTGGCGGCATGCGTCGGCTGCAGGAGCGTTTCGAAGATGCCTATAAAGCGCGCGCTGAAGCAGATGCAGCGAACGATGAGAAAAGCCATTCGCAATAGAGGCTGGCAGGTTGGCACGCAAAGGTTGGTTTCATCGCAACTCTCGGTTGTATTTAACTTGGCGGAATCCAGGAATGCAGTTAAGTAGTACGATGTCGCACGCAGCGGCAGTTCTCAAGGCTTTTCGAATCGGCATACTTTGTTGTCTGTCAGGTTTCTGCATGGGGCAAGCAGCAGCACAGGAGAGAGTTGAGCTAGGCGATGGCAGCCATCTCAATGTGTTTATTGTGAAGCCATCGGAAACCACAAACGAGCCTGGCCAATTGTTGATATTAATGGGTGGCGGCCCCGGCAATGTGTCTATTTCCCGCGATACGTCTGTGTGGTTGGGCAGTGAGTTCGCGCAGCGTGGCTGGTGGGTCGCGGTGCCGGTCTCACCGAATAATCGCGCTTTCCGAGGTTTTGAAAACAACCAGAAAATCGCTTTGCTGATTGAGGCCCTGCAGCAGCGCGCTGACGTGGCGGCAGGCAAAACTCTGCTGGTCGGAATCTCAAATGGTGGTATTTCGGCACTGGAAATTGCGCGACGTAATCCGGAGAACTACATTGGGGTGGCAGGGGTGCCCGCAATTTCTTCATCTGCGTTCGACAACAAGCCATTAGCAGGTTTTCCGATCTACCTGAGAATTGGCGGAGCAGATCAGCTGGGCTGGGCGGATCGCTTTGACGAAACTGTGGCTGCATTCATTGATGCTGGTGTAGATCTGGATGCTGCAATTCTGGATAGTGCGCCCCATATGTTTCGAATGAGCTGGGAGTCACTGGACGCCTGGCTGCAAAAAGTTACTACGCAGTGAGCACTTACTGCAGTTAACCTAAATTTCTAAAGTGGAGTAAATAATGAAAAAACTCAAACTGAGCGCAATTGCATCATTTATAATTGCCACAATCCTGCATACTTCGGTATTAGCCGGGCCTCCCGCGACTATTGATCAGCTTGACTGGATGACCGGTAACTGGGCTGGACAACTAGGGCCCAATCAACTGGAAGAGAACTGGATTGCCGGTGAAAGCGGTTCTATCGCGGCCATGGTGCGGATGACCGGCAGTGGCGCCACCAGTATGTTTGAGATGATCACTATCGAAGAAGTTGATGGTTCATTAATGCTCAACATCCAGCAGTGGGACCCTGGCTTTCAGTCTCGCACTGAAGGCCCCCAGACCATGGAGCTTGAAGAAATTACCGCAAACAGCGTGAAATTCCGTGCGGTTACTGAAGGTGGAATGTCTACGCTTGGATACAGTCATCCCGATGCGGAGACTTTTATTATTCATGTGGGTCGTCCAGATGGAGGTGTGCTTGATATCCCATTGAAGGCGCGTAGTATCTGGTAAATAGATTTGTTATTAGATTTTAAAAAGGGGCCATAAACCCCTTTTTATTGCTTTGAAAAAACGCAAGCGGGCTGGATGCTAGGCGTTGCTCCGACGGTGTGTGCTAGGTAGGCTATGAATTCTCTGAATTCTACCTGTGGGTGCTTGCTGTGCACTCATGGCGGCAGATCCAGGCGTCACCCGCTTTTTGAGGTAAGTCTTTGTCGCAGTACTCGCTTTGGGGTTTGGTTTGAACTCGGTGTTCAGGCGTTGCTAAGTAGTTCAACCCAATTCCCATCAGGATCGGCCACAATTGCGATCTTGACCCCTGGTCGAATAGTCTTGCTCGGCACTACGATTTTTACGCCTGCGGCCTCGAGTTTATCCATTGCTCCCGCTAGGTCCATCACATGAAGCGTCCAGTAGCGGTAACCAGTTGCGCCACGGATGCCGCCAGGCGCAGCATTCACCTCCGGCTTGGGATCGGTTTCGATAACTTTGATGATGCTGTCACCAGCCTTGAAGCGATGCATCACGCCACCACCGGGCATATCTATAACCGCCTCAACTTCTAATTCGAGCAGGTCGCGGTAGAAGGCGAGCATGGGCTCCAGGTTGTTGGTAATGATTCCCAGGTCTATTGCTGATTTTTGTACTCTCATAATGAGTCTCTAATAATGGCCTCTAAACTTAGCTTTGGATTCCAGCTTCTTGCTTTGGCCTTTCGATTCAATATTGGCGCGGAGGCAGGGATTGCTGCGCTTGCTTCGTAGCCCAGCAATCCCTGCATTAGGTCGCTTCTTTAGCTGTCCTTCAAGCCACTCCCATGATCGCTTTGGTCTCCAGGAATTCTTCAAATCCTTCGATGCCCCATTCACGGCCATTTCCTGATTGCTTGTAACCACCGAATGGAGCGGTGAAATCGGGTCCAGCGCCGTTCAGATGCACATTTCCAGTGCGCAATTGCAGTGCAACTGCCTGGGCGTGGGCGGGCTCTCCCGAGACATATCCAGACAAGCCGTATTCGGTATCGTTGGCGATATTCACGGCATCAGCCTCGTCCTCGTAGCCAATAATAGAGAGTACCGGGCCGAAAATTTCTTCGCGGGCGATTGTCATGTCGTTACTAACATTGGCAAAGACTGTTGGTTGCACGTAGTAACCCTTGTCCAGACCGTCGGGGCGGCCGGGGCCGCCGGCGATCAACTCGGCGCCTTCTGCAATGCCTTTCTCTATCAACCCCTGAATCTTATTGTACTGCAGCTGGCTGACCACGGGTCCGAGCCTTGTGGTTTCCGATTGTGGATCCCCCACTGTGGCTTTCGCAGCAGCTACCTTTGCAACCTCAATTGCCTCAGCCATGCGTGCCTTGGGCACCAGCATTCGTGTCGGCGCGTTACAGGATTGTCCGCTGTTACCGAAGCACCCGGCTACGCCACCCGCGACAGCCTTGCCGAAATCGGCGGCGTCATCGAGAATGATATTGGCAGATTTTCCTCCCAATTCCTGGGTCACACGCTTTATGCCGTCTGCTGCTGCCTTGGCGACTTCTCTGCCGGCGCGTGTCGAACCCGTGAAAGACACCAGGTCGATTTCAGGGTGGGCGGATATCGCGGCTCCCACTGAGGGACCGTCACCGTTGATCAGATTAAAAACACCGGGTGGTAACCCAGACTCAGCGATGATTTCAGCTAGGGTGTAGGCGCTAACGGGCGCTATTTCACTGGGCTTCAGCACGATTGTGCAGCCCGCGGCGATGGCTGGTGCCACCTTGCAGGCAATCTGATTGAGTGGCCAGTTCCAAGGTGTGATGAAGCCGCAAACTCCCGCGGGCTCCTTGATAATCCTTGTGGTACCGCGGATTTCTTCAAACTCAAAGCCATCAAGGATCTTGAGTGCGGTCATGAAGTGACCCATGCCGCTGCCCACCTGTGCTGTTTTTGACAGCCCCATGGGCGCGCCCATTTCCGAGGAAATGGCGATAGCCATCTCCTCGCTGTGGGCCTTGAGTCCGGCAATAATATTGCTCAGCACAGTCTTGCGCTCTTCGATGCTTGATTGGGACCAGGCGGGAAATGCTGCGCGTGCCGCTGTGGCCGCTGCATCTACATCCTCTGCCGTGCCCATGGCGATGGTGGCAAAGGCTTCTTCAGTGGCGGGATTGATGACTTCCAGGGTTGGCCGGCTTGGCTCGATCCATTCGCCGTTAATGAAGAACTTGTTGTATGCCGTCGTCATTTAGATGCTCCTGTTGCTGCAAGTTAGATTGGATTACACTGCGGGGCCCAGAGTATAACCAGATTCACATTCGCCTAGAAGTAGGAGCTGCATTGGGAATTCAACGCGCAGTTGGCAGCCGTTTGGCATCGTTCCTGAGCAAGACGCTGCCTGGATATAACCGTCACGATGCCGTTTCGATTGAGGCTATAGCAGCCGTACTGCGGCCAGGTGATGTGGTGCTGGTTGAGGGTGGCACCCGAATCAGTGTCGCCATCAAATATTTGACTCAATCCTCGTGGTCTCATTCTTGCCTGTATGTGGGAGAATGCGGAGGCAGCGCCAGCCAGCCGAATTTGCTGGAAGCTGACCTTCAGAACGGAGTGCGTCTGGTTGCCCTTGAGCACTATTCGGAATTCAATCTACGGATCTGTCGACCTGTCTCCCTCGCAGAGCAGGACCTGGAGAGGTTAATCGCCCGCGCGAAGGCCAAGTTGGGCCATCAATATGATTCGAAAAATGTGGTCGATCTGATGCGTTACCTAATTCAGAAGCCGGCTGTGCCAAATCGCTACCGTCGTGCCATGATTGGACTGGGCAGCGGCGAGCCAACCCGAGCTATTTGCTCTACACTGCTTGCTGAGGCTTTTCAGTCCATCGACTATCCTATTTTGCCCATTCGTGGCCAAGATACTGGAGTTGAAGGTGAGGTGCCGGTATTTTATAAGCGCCACTTCACACATTTTACGCCCAGAGATTTTGATCTTTCACCTTACTTTCAGGTGGTCAAGCCAACCCTTGAGCATGGCTTCAACTATAGGGAATTGGAGTGGGGTAATAGTGCCGAGGCTGATTTGGCAGACAATCCA
>Ga0315330_10002337_pt1 | contig 12982 bp, 5 predicted proteins | sample M140m34915metaG_FD_203453 | JGI IMG/M metagenome (GOLD analysis project Ga0315330, IMG submission 203453) | Ammonia-oxidizing marine archaeal communities from Monterey Bay, California, United States - M1 40m 34915 | ecosystem: Environmental > Aquatic > Marine > Intertidal zone | place: USA...
CTCAGCGATATCTTCGCCCACCATCGTTGGGACGTGAGCATGGTCAACCCACCCAACGACGGTCGACGACAAGGGTGGTGGGGTCTCCCTGAACCCGTAGAAGCCTTCCTTGACCAGATCATCACCTGGAGAGACATAGGGTTCATTCACTGCGCCATGATTGAAAACCACACCGAATACGAGTCGCTTCCGGAATGGGCCAAGACCACCCTCGCTCAACACGCCGATGACGAAAGACCCTACCTCTACACCCTCGAAGAGTTGGAGACCGCCTCAACCCATGACCCGCTGTGGAACGCTGCGCAAAACCAATTGCGCCACGAGGGTATCATTCACAACTACCTTCGCATGCTCTGGGGGAAGAAAATTCTGGAATGGTCTCCAAATCCAGAAACGGCGATGGAATGGATGATCGCCTTGAATGACAAATGGGCGCTTGACGGCCGCGATCCCAACTCCTACACCGGCATTGGCTGGGTGATGGGCAAGTTTGACCGTGGTTGGACTGAGCGAGCCGTCTACGGAAAGATACGGTGCATGACCAGCGCCTCTACGGCTCGGAAGTACAAAACCAAAGCCTACGTTGAGAAGTACACCACCCTCAGTGATGCACCCACCGCTCTCGGCTCAGGGCCTTCGTACTACTCCGCTCATCAATGAGGATTGACCATGCCCACCTACTCGCACGTTGCCGCTTACGACGCACCGGTTGGTGACGTTTGGGCATGGTACGACAGTCCAGGTGCTTTCCGCCGGATCATGCCTGAGTGGGAAGGTATTCGCCCGGTTCAAGCCGGGGCCTTGGTGGACGATGCCAAGACCAAGTTCCGCGTCCAACTCGGCCCGCTTCGCCCCATGTGGGTGGCCCGACACCACGGTGTGGTCTCCGGTGAGGTGTTCAACGACGTCATGGAAAAGGGTCCTTTCGGTAAATGGGACCACGAACACCGCTTCGTATCCACCGGTCCTCAAACCAGCGAAATCCACGACACCATCCAATGGAAACTCCCTTTTCATCCGCTGACCTTTTGGACGGCCCCCTTTACTGTGAAAGGACGCATGAACCAGATGTTTGCTTACAGAACACTTCGGGTGCAAGAGGACCTGAAACGCATCGCTCTCCACGCAGACCGGCCAAAACAACGCGTCCTAATCAGCGGCTCAACCGGGCTCATTGGGATGCAACTGGTGGCTTTCCTTCAGGCGGCAGGCCATGAAGTCATACGCCTTGTTCGGCCCTCGACAAAACTGCCCTCCGATGTTGAACACGAAGCTTGTGTCGTTTGGAACGACCAAACAGGTGAGGTCCTGGAAGGGAGCATGGAAGGGTTTGACACCGTCATCCATTTGGCTGGCGCCGGTATTGGAGACAAGCGCTGGAACGCCAAGCGAAAAGCCCTCATCGAATCAAGTCGCACCGTGCCAACCAAGAATTTGGTGGACATCTTTAGCCAACTTGACCGACCACCCAAGACCTTCCTCTGCGGTTCGGCGGTTGGCATTTACGGCAACAGAGGAGCCGAGGAACTGAGCGAAGAATCCGCTCCAGGCGACAACTTTCTGGCCACGACCTGCATCAACTGGGAGGCCGCAGGCGCAGGGGCCAAGAAGGCAGGTATCCGCACAGCGTGGATTCGCACCGGCATCGTCACCACCCCGATGGGTGGAGCGTTGCAGAAACTTTTGCTGCCGGCCCAACTTGGAGCCGGCGGTCCTGCGGGGGGCGGACGCCAGTATTACTCGTGGATTTCACTCGATGATCAAATCTATGCGACCTACCATTTGATGATGAACGAATCGTGTGAAGGTGTCTACAACTTCACGGCCCCGGAACCCGTCACTCAAAAGCAGTACGCCAAGGTGCTTGGGCGTGTCCTACGCCGTCCAGCCTTTGCACCAGCCCCCGGATTTGCGCTGAAAATCATGCTCGGGGAAATGGCCCAATCTCTCGTGCTGGACGGCCAACGGGTGTTCCCAAATCGTTTGATTGAGAGTGGCTATGTGTTCCAGCACAGCGAACTTGAGGGCTGTCTTCGGCAATGCCTCGGAAAGCAACGGTTGTCCTGAAGGTTTGCGACATGCGCAGGCGTTCTCTTGATAATCCGTATGCCCATCAGCGAACATGGCCGGTCGAGTCGCCATTGTGTTTTTCCTCGGCCTCGCGCTGCTTCATTTGCCGATCGCCAGCGCCGATGACGCGGCTGCGAGCGCCAACGGACTGACCGATGGGGTCTCTTCCAGTGGCTATGTTTGCGACCCTGACGGGTGTTCGCCCAACGACAAGAGGGACTTTTGGAAAATCCAAGGGAAGATGGGCGACATTGTCCAAGTCACCTTCTCGGGAAGCATGAGCAATGCAGCATGGTGGTGTCCGGGTGACGGATGGGAAGGCACCTTCACCATGGGCTCTGTTTCCCAAAACGTCGATGACGGTTCGCCAACGTCCACCCTCTCCACAACGCTCTCAACTGCCGGTGAAATCATACTCAAGGTGGAAGGCAAGGATTCGTGGTGCCATGACGGCTTCGACTACACGCTCACGCCTTCCATTGACAAGACCAACCGAGACTCCGACGAGGACGGTTTTGTCGACACCGAGGACGATTGCACCTTCTTGGTGGGTACCTCCACCAACGACCGCAAAGGATGCACCGATTCCGACGGTGATGGTTGGTCTGACCCCGACAGTGGATGGGGTGTTCAAAATGGCGCAGATGCCTTTGCAAGCGAATCCTCACAATGGCTTGACTCCGATAACGATGGCTATGGCGACAACCTCGAGGGCTACCAAGGCGACCATTGCCAATTTAGCCGTGGCTACTCCACCTCTGACCGATTTGGATGCGTGGACTCGGATGGTGATTCGTATTCAGACCCCGACCCAGGAGGCCTCAACGGCTACGAAGCGTGGTTTGCTCACCCTGCTGGAAAAGCCGACGCCTTCGCCTACGATGGTTCCCAATGGAACGATACCGATGAGGATGGGTTTGGGGACAACTGGGACGATGCCTCTCTGAACGACACCCGTTTGCTCTGGGACATCGGACAATTTGTTGACAACGCAACGCAACCCGATGCTTGCCCCTTCATTCGTGGCTCATCCTCTACGGACCGCTATGGCTGTGTCGATACGGACATGGACACCTATTCCGACGGTGATGAAAACTGGACCATCAACAACGGTTCCGATGCCTTCCCGCTTGAGCCAACGCAGTGGCTGGATACCGACCGAGACGGGTGGGGCGACAACCAAACCATCGGGGCCCAGCGCATTGATGATTTCCCGTTCAACCCATCGCAATGGCGGGACACTGACGAGGACGGCTGGGGTGATAACCAAACCTACGGGGCAACCCAAATCGATGATTTCCCGTTCGTGCCCTCCCAGTTCCGGGATTCCGACGGTGACGGTTATGGTGACAACTTAACCGGTTTCGAAGGAGATGTATGCATGAATTCCACCCCTGAGGAGGTCGACTCCGGATGGATCAGTCGCTATGACCGACTTGGATGCCGGGACGTCGATAAGGACGGCTTTTCGGACCCGACTGAACTCTGGATTGCCCATCCCTCGGGCTTTGCCGACGCCTTCCCCGACGACGCCTCACAATGGCACGATACCGATGATGACGGCTACGGCGATAACCTGGAATATTTCGACGGGCAGACTTGGCGCACCTCCTACCGTCCCGACGGTTGCCGCACCACACAGGGCGAATCCACCTTTGACCGCTGGGGGTGTCCCGACACCGATAGCGATGGGTGGTCCGACCCGACCTCTTACTGGTTGGCCAGCCCGGGTGGTTCAGGTGATGCTTGGCCAGATGACCCTTCACAATGGCACGACTCCGATGGTGATGGCCGGGGCGATAACCCTCGGGGAACCACAGCAGACGTGTGTCCATCGGTAGCCGGTACGTCCGTTGGCCCCTCCGCAGGGGGCGACCGTTGGGGTTGCAAGGACACCGACGGCGATGGCTGGTCGGACCTTGGCGATGCTTTCATTCATGAGCCAACCCAATGGCGAGATTCCGACGGTGATGGGTTTGGTGACCGGTTGAACGGGCATCAAGGCGATGCGTGCCCGGAAATGCGCGGTACGTCGCTTCTGGACCGATTGGGTTGCCGAGACACCGATGGCGATGGCTGGTCGGACCCGACCGATTCCTGGGCAGCTCATCCCTTTGGCTTGGCCGACGCTTTCCCTACGGAGTCTCTCCAATGGATGGACACCGACCAAGACGGCTTTGGCGACCTTCCGCTCGGGGCTTTCCGAGACGATTGTCCTGAGAATCCAGGTTCTTCCAAGCGGGATGTCCAGGGATGTCCCGATGAAAACGGAGACGGCTGGTCGGACGAATACGGTGGTTTTGCAGCAGCCGTCGCTATCATGGGTGAAGACCCAGCCGCTTCGTGGTTGACCTACGCCGTCATCAGCGCCGGCTTCTTGCTGGGTGCTTTAGGAGCGTTCTTCGTCCGAGGAACACGGCGCCGAAGCATCCTTCTTGAGCAGTTGATGCAAGAGAAGGAAACCGAACTCATGAACACGCCCGGGATCGGTGCGCCCGTTCCAGAACTCATTCCTTTGGACCAATTGCCACCGCTGCCTCAGACCATGGAGGGTGATGCCGATGCTTGAGCCCTCCAACCGCCCCGGGGCTGTTCTCATCGGCCTTTTGCTGGTCTGCCTTCTGCTTCCGTTGCCAGCCACCGCTGAATTGAGTGGTGAAGAGCAACTGGCAGAACAAGGGTTGACGCTTCTTGCGCTTCGTAACGACACCATTGATACCAACCAGGACGGCGATATTGACGCTGTTCGTGTTGTGGTCGTTTTGAATTCAACCGCCGCCTCCAACGATTTGATCGTCAAACTCCGAGGCCTTCACAAGGAAAGAGAAGTGCTTGAGACGCAGGAAATTTCCTTCCAAGGACAGACCAACATCACGCTGGTCTACGACGCATGGTCCAAGGGCGAACACGCTCTTCGCTTGGACTTCTTTGACGAAAACGGTGACTTCATCGCTTCCTACCCTCTTCCAACCTTCATGCTCACGCCCTCTTTGGACGTTCCACGGGTGGCCCTGAAACTCAACGCAGGAGACGGCCTTCAAACCGGTGAAACATGCGAAATCGTCAGAGAATTTTCTGACGAGACAGGTCCTCGCTACGGAGAAACCGGTGTTCGGACCTTCACCGGGGCCCCCTTCAGCGTCTTGGACATGCACGACATGTTGGATTGTTCTTCATGGCCAGCCGGTGCTTACGAACTCAAAGAGACCTACAGAAACGGCCTCGGACAAACCGCAGAGAGCATGTTGAACTTCACCATCAACAACCGTCCTGCTCCCGATTTCTCGCTTTTGGTCTCGGGACACCAAAACGCCACCGATACGCCGTGCATGGTTCGCATGCTCCTCGAAGATGGACGCTCCGAAGCGGGTTTGAACAAGATATGGTCGGTAAGGGGCCAACCCATCGATGACGCCAACGGCAGCACCTTTGACTGCTCCACCTTGCCTGCAGGAGCGCACCTCATCACCCTCGAGGTCGTGACCGAGAAGATGATTTCATCGATAGAAGGCGTGAACCTCATCCGCCTCCCGGCGGCCGAACTTTCAGCGAATGAATCAGCGAGCCTCCCCTCCTCGTCGCTTGGAATGGATACGCCCACCGAATCGGTCGGCTGGCTTTCCATCGGTGTCTTGGCGTTGTTTGTTTCCATCGTGGTCTTTGTTGTCTTGGTTCGAAACAAGGAACCGGAGGCTCTCGAGCTGCCGGCCCTCGGGCCGACGCCCCAAGTGCTTGCAGACGGTTCGCCGGATACGCAAGGGCTTCCAACCACCATGGATGACCAAGGGGTGCTTTGGCGTCAACATCCCGGAGGGGAAGTCGACTGGTGGGACCAAGAATGGAGTATTTGGCACAGGTGGGAGTAGATGGGCTGGTTTGCGTATCTCTTGATGGCTGTTCTTGGCCTTATCCTCCTGGTTTCCGTTCGTTTATTCTACGTATGGTACACCCGTATCCGACCGCTTCAACCTTCTCTCGACTTGGAGTGGGCCGCCGATTGTGAACACATGACGACCGCTACGGTTGAAGGTTCAAAGATCACCTTTCACATGGTGCGAGATTTCACCTGGAGGACCACACGAGACCGTGATGAAAATTGGGCCGAGAACGTCGAGGTAGACGGCAATGACCTCAAGCACATTTGGTTCATGGTGGACCATTTCCATTCGTTGAAAGGTCTTGCTCACACCTACCTCACGTTCGAATTTGGTTGCGGCACATGCCTTTCGTTTTCCTTCGAAACACGTCGTGAAAAACACGAGCGCTACCATCCCTGGGATGGCATGTGGCGAGCGTACGAGCTTTACCTCTTGGTCGGGTTTGAGCGCGACGTGACCGGCCTACGAACCCATGGCCGAAAGAATCGCGATTACATGTTCCGAGCCCTTACTCCGCCCGGGAAAGACAAAGAATTGCTCTTTGGGATGGTGAAGAAACTTAACGACTTGGCCGTCAATCCCGAATGGTATCATTCCTTGTTGACCACCTGCAACACCTCCATTGTCAAGATCGTCAACAAAGTCACGCCCGGGCGTATTCCATTTCTCTGGCGCAATTTCCTGCCCGGTTACACCCCAAAGGCGGCGTTCCGTCTCAAACTCATCGAGGATTGGGGTGGATTTGAGACGACACTTGAGAAAGCACGAATCGATGAGAAAGCACAAGCTTGGGACGGTGAAGAGGATTATTCAGCCATGCTCAGGAGTTTTCTTCCGCCTTCTTCGAAGGATGAGGCATCAGAAGCATGAGTCGCCCGCTGGTGCACCGAAGGCTCAACGTCGGGGCGACGGCGATGTTGTGAAGCCCTCTCGAACCCATCTGCAACGTGGCCTCGTCAAGGCCGTATTTGGCTCCAGAGAGGCTGACGCCTTCGGCGCTCGGGAGGCCAAAGAGCGAGAACTGCCCCTCCGTTTCAATTTCTATAGAATGTGCGATACCGTTCGAAAAAAACCGATGCACATGATGTGAACCAAGGCATTCGATGTCCATGGTTGAGGCCGCACACGTCAGAAGGTTGGCCCACTCGTGTTCACGGTCGCCTCCTGTGGCGCCAACAACAGCGCAAGACATGTGGCCCATTTCTTCGGCCAACACCACAGCTTTGCTCAAGTCATGGCTGTCTTGCTCTTCTCGTCGGTGGACCTCGCCACCGAGGTCAACAAAACGCTGGACGACGGCTGGATCCACACTGTCCATGTCGCCGATGGTGGCGTTGGGGACGATGCCATGTTCGAGGCAGGCGGCCAGCGCTGCATCGCAGGCCAAGACGGTGGGCTGATGCTTGAGAAGCGAATCGATTCTCTCCCGGGTGCACCAGTCGCCCGCCGTGAAAATGACGCAACTCGGGGGGCTCATGACACCCGACGAACCTCCAGCCTTTCTCAAACACACGGTGGAGATGCATGGGCAAGTTGACCCCCTATGGGGGTCAGGCCTGGCTGAACAATGATTTTCTAGGTTGGAGGCTCTGCTTTGGCCATGGCGGGCGTCGAATTTCAGAATATTCAATTCAAAAGCGTCATGCTCACCCTTCTTTTTGTGGTCTCTTTGTGGGCTCCTGTCGTGTCCCAACAACCCGAACAGGACACGTTGGATGAGGCCAACAGCGTTCTCCAATCGGCCCCTTATTCGCTTGAATCCGGCTACGGGCATGAGCTTGGCTCCTCCACGATTGATGTGGACGGTCTGGTTCAGGTTGGTGTCCGGGAAGAGTCGATGTTTGACATGTGGATCACGACAGAATTCAACACGTCGACCACGGAACATCATGGGACTCCAGACATGAAATTAACACGCCACGATAAGGAGCATTATTGCTGGAGCACAGAAGAAGGACCCGTTCGTACCGCCATCCACCGTCCAAACGGTCAGTGGTCGACCACCCTGGTTGACACGGTGGCGTCATCTACCGCCTCGGAGTTGGTGGATTGTGCTGTTGCCGTAACCGCTAACGAACGGGTTCGTGTGCTCTACGCAGATGGTGATGACCTCAAAATGGGTCGCTATGCGCTAGAGAGCCAAACCTACTGGGACGGTCCACGCTGGCACACTCGAACCATCATGGAAGACGTGGACCCAACACATTTGGCCCTTGATATCACCCCCGAAGGTGTTGAATGGGGCTTGATGAGAACCGCCTCAGGTGCCCTTCATCAGGTGAACTTCAGCGGTGCCTATTGGACGCATTACCTTCTTGATGCAGGTCCAATTGGAGAGGATTTCGAATTGGAAATAGACGATGAAGGCGTCGCCCATGTTTTGTATTCGCGCACAAACACCGGTGATGTCGTGTTGCTTCGTGTCGATGGATTTGAGCACGATGTGCGTATTTTACTGAGAGATGGAGCCCTGGTAGACGCCTTGGGCATGGACCTTGACGCCAACAACATCGAACAGGTCGCCACCGCATCGCAAACCGGTTCAACCTTCACCCTCAACCTCATTCGTTCCCTCTCGGGGCAGGACACTGGTCGAGTGGACCCTGTGCCAAAGGACGCCAGAGAAGGCGAAGAGGATGCACAAGAAGGGAGTCTTCTCTTTTCGGATTTGAACCACGACGGGTTTGATGATTTGGTCGTCTCCACGCCGCACGCCGACCTCCTGACGTTCGTCGACAACGGGCGTGTGGACGTGTACTACGGTTCCACAGAGGGGCTTTCTCTGGTTCCCGACGTGATTCTTGCTGGCGATGGAGATGGCGTCCACTTCGGTGCGGGCATGGACCACGGCGACCTCAACAACGACGGCATCATGGATTTGGCCATCGGCGCTCCGGGCTGGGCACAGGCCAACGATTCGGACGTTCGCCACGGTCAGGTTCAGGTCTTTTTGGGCAACGAATCGGGTCTTTCTTCGACAGCCTGGACAACCGTTTTCGGTGCGGACAACGAATCCCTGGGAAGCACGGTTGAGGTCCTTCACAACACGGGTGCGGGAGACCACCTCGCCGTAACGGCGCTCAATTACTCCGTAGAGATCAGTTCTTCTCAAACCGACACCGGGAAGGTGAACCTCTATTCAAGCAACGAAACAGGATTGAGTCCAATGCGAAACTTGACGCAAACAAAAGACGGCGACTTGTTTGGACGTTCTTTGGAGGGTTGCGATATCAACAACGACGGTTTCGACGAACTGATCGTTGGCAACACGGGTTCATTCGAGGATGCGATTTCGTATTCATCGGTTGAGTATTTTTACGGTGCTTCGACCGGTTACAACGGAACACCCGACCACACCCTTTCTTCGCTCGTTCAAGGCAAGTTGTTTGGCTTGGTGGTGGCCTGTGTGGGCGACTTGAACGGAGACGGCTACGATGAGCACATCATCACGGAACCTCTCAACTCCACCTCCGCCTTCGGAACGGGTGTGCTCTGGCTGTTTGAGGGCACCAACGGGTTGCTCCCCGGCGAACCAAATTGGCAGTTTGAACCCTCGACGCCAAACACCCGTGTGGGTGAATCGGTTGTGGCAGCCGGCGACATCAACGAAGATGGGTACGATGACGTCTACATCTCAAGCCGAATGGGGTCCTCTTCGGGACGCATTGAAATCTTCCTCGGCTCAGAGACAGGGCTGAGCAACGACCGACAACTGCTGGCCGAAGGCAACAGCAGCGAGCGCCTCGGTATGCGACTGGCCGCCGATGGCGATGTGGATGGTGATGGTCTGAGTGATCTGGTCTATTCGTTGCGTTCTTCCTCCCGAGGCCAGGCATACGGCCTCGACTACATCATGTTGAGTGAGCGTGACTGGGAATCAATCGCTTTCAACCAGCAGGGTACCGTGAGCGGCCTCGACGTGGGTACAGCAGGGCGAGGCGAAACCAGCATTGTTTTCACGCACGCCGATGCTTTGCACCATCATGTTTCGAAGATTGAACACATGAACGACGGCACACCTTCAGGACAATGGGTCGACCAAACCTTGGTGTCCCTCAACACCGCCCACCTCGGTGCAACGTTTGATGTTCGATCCTCTGGCCAACCTGTGCTGGTGATCGAAAACAGAACCTCCATGATCTTGCACAGCACCACCTCCATGACAGCGCTGCAACAAGACGTTGCTACCACCGGAACAATGGGGCAATGGCTGGGCTCTACTGCAACGCATGACAACGAACAAGTGCTTGCTTACACATCCGGTGCTGGAAATCAAATCTTTGCCGCCACCCAAGGTACCTCCGGATGGTCGACCGAACTGGTGAGAAACAGTGCCAACCTCGCTGCACCGATTGAGGTCGTGGTTGACAGTCAAAACACGCCTCATCTCGTTTACAGGCACGACACAACCGGCCAACTTGAGTTGGCCGTAGGTGGTGCAAGTTGGTCCTTGACCGCCCTCGGGGATGAAGGTGAAGCCGTTTCCAAGCATCACCCAACCACCGTGCTCTCGAACGATTCCCTGGCCATCGGTTTGGTCGCATCAAACAGCAGCGGCACTCACCTTGCCGTCTGGGTGTACGATGGAAGCACGTTGAGCCGACACAACATCTCCAACCACACCGATTTGGACAGTGAACTTCAACTCACAGCCCTGCCAAACGGATCCCTTCTTTTGGCCAGTCTCACCACGGACGGTTCCCTTACAGTGCACGAATTGTTGCCCGAAAGCAGCGACTGGCAAGAGCACACGGTGCCACAACCAAGCGGCACCACCAACGAATACCGCCTTGACCTGGTTGGTGGCGATCACCCGATGATGGCCGTGCGTGGAAACGCCATATCATCCATTCTCGGCCTCAACGAAACAGGTGTCTGGACGACACTCGCCGAACGTCCTGCAGCAGCCGTTGACGGAGCATGGGACCTCGTCCACATGGACGGTCATCTGCTCTTGTTGACCAGCGACCCAACAACACAACAACTGACGGTGAACACCCTTGAACTCAACCATTCACATCAGGCAGCGCCCTGGATGTCCGTCATGTTCGGCGACATCACCTCCAACGAACCGGTCCACGCCATGCTCGACAGCAACGGGACGGTTCACATGGCGTATTGGGACACCGTGACCGACGATGTTGTCATGCTGCGGTTGTACGGGGACCAAGACCGAGACTTGGTGTTCGACCTCATCGACGCCATGCCAACGGTTGGCAATCAATGGAAGAACAGCGACGGTGACAACTACGGCGACAACCCGCTCGGACCGTTGCCTGATGCTTGCCCTACCGACGCAGGGTTGTCTTCCTTCGTCTTCCAAGGTTGCGATGACTACGATACCGACGGATACCGTGACGAAATCGACGGCTGCGATGACGAAGGCGGCACATCGTGGATTGACCGCTTTGGTTGTGAGGACCTTGACCAAGACGGCTGGTCGGACAACGATGCATCGTACTTCGACGGTGATGCCTTCAAAGGCAACTGGAAGCAAGCGCTGGACACCGATGATGATGGCTTTGGCGACAATCACGGCGTTGATTGCTGTGCAGTGCCCGTGTTTGACCCCAACGCTGGTCCTGGAGATACGTTCCCCTACTTGGCCTCTCAACACAAAGATACTGACGGGGATGGTTATGGTGATAACGACACCGACATCGTTTACGGCGATTACTGTCCGTGGGACTTTGGAACTTCCTTCAGGGACCGAAACGGTTGCCTTGACAGCGATGGTGATGGTGCAAGCGACCCATCGGGCGAAGGGTCCATTTTCGAGTGGAACGCTTCCGTTCACGGGGCGGATGTCTGGCCGTTCGATCCGACGCAATGGAAAGACAGTGACGGAGATGGCTACGGCGATAACCAATCTGAAAACGCCACGAACCCCGACCGATTCCCACTCCGTAAGGCTGCGGCCAACGACACCGATGACGACGGCTTTGCAGACAACTGGACGGCTCTCTACAACGGTTCCAACGCCGAAGGGATTCAACTCGATGCCTGTCCAACCGAAGGGGGCAATTCAACCCGCCGCAGTTTGTCGATCTCGGCTTACGGGTGTCTCGACACGGACGGCGACGGCTACACGGACACCTACGTGTACGATATCGACCAAGACACCGGCCTCCGCACAAATGAACTCGGTGATGCATTCCCGGACGAAAAGACCCAGTCTCGAGACAGAGATGGTGACGGCTTTGGCGACAATCCCACGGGCTTTGAGGGCGACTATTGCCCGGATGATCCCGGCGTGTTCAACGGTACAGACGGCGTCGGATGCCGTCTGATTGACGTGGCTGATAACGACGGCGACGGCGTGATCAACGAACTTGACACGCTCTGTCCAAACACACCCGCTGGTGAATCGGTCAACGAGCAAGGCTGTTCCCAATCTGAGCTTGACGATGACGACGACGGCGTGAAGAACAATCTTGACCTGTGTCCAGACACCCCCGTAGGTGTTGCCGTCGATGGCGATGGTTGCAGCAACGAGCAACGCACGTCCGATTCGGACGGTGATGGACTTAACGACCCACAAGATGACTGTCCAAACACCGGTGCGGGGCTGGAAGTTGACGAAAACGGCTGCTCCCAAGCACAGCGAGACACCGATGGTGATGGTCTTTCAGACTTGGACGATGCGTGCGACGATACGCCACCCGGCTTCCCTATCCTCGCCAACGGTTGCACCGATGAAAGTGCACTTGATACCGACCTCGACGGGGACGGCTACAGCGGCATCTACACCTACGACGTTGACCCGACGTCCGGTCTCCATGTGAACCAAACCGGTGATGCCTTCCCGAGTGACCCCACACAGTGGTTTGATCAAGACGGTGATGGCTACGGCGATAATCCAGCTCCTGCCAACAACGCAGACGACTGCCCAACAGAAGCAGGAACGTCATCTATAGATTTCTTGGGTTGTTATGACGACGGTGATGGTTGGCGTGATGAGAACGAACCCGCTGCTCTTCGGGGCGACCCAACGCAATGGAAGGACTCCGACTTCGATGGCTATGGCGACAACT
>Ga0315330_10002339_pt1 | contig 12976 bp, 9 predicted proteins | sample M140m34915metaG_FD_203453 | JGI IMG/M metagenome (GOLD analysis project Ga0315330, IMG submission 203453) | Ammonia-oxidizing marine archaeal communities from Monterey Bay, California, United States - M1 40m 34915 | ecosystem: Environmental > Aquatic > Marine > Intertidal zone | place: USA...
CTTCCAACTCCTACATCAGGGACAACACTTGGTCCCCATCGATTTCTTAGGTTTCACCCAGGATCCGCTTTCAGACCCAGAGCCTCATCGAGTTCTACGACTGCATCTCGCGGCGCAAATAACGGCTTTGGCGCTGGGGCAGTCTGACCCGGAAAACCTGCACCGGGATTATCCTGGCAACCGGCCAAGCAGTCTCTTGATGATGTCCGCTTTGACACCGGAAACCCTTGGCATGCTGGTCGCGCTTTACGAGCATAAAGTCTTCACCTGCAGCGCCGTTTGGAACATCAATGCCTTTGATCAGTGGGGTGTCGAATTGGGCAAGCATTTGGCGAAGGCTTTTGAGCAGCCCTCACAGTCGATGCACGATGCCACCCGAACCCTGTTAGGACAAATTAAGCTGCTATCGTGACGGTCAAAACCAAAGAGATCCATGATCGGCGGACCTATGAGGTCAGAACCGCGGGCCGCTCAATCAGACTCTACACCAATGGGGCATTCCACACCCAGTGGCACCCCCGACACGTTTTTCAAGGTGCGGTATGGGATTTACTGAGCCTGCCGGCACTTCTGTGCAGATTACCGCCTAAAAATTTTCTTGTTTTGGGCGTCGGGGGCGGCACAGTGTTGCATCAACTCCATAAAATTGTCGGCTGGCAACGGGCTCAGGGTATTGAGATCGATCCTCACCACCTCCGTTTGGCGCGAACTTTTTTTGATCTGCAGTATCCCGATCTAGAACTGATCTGCGCCGATGCTGTCAACTATATCGAGTCGCAGACCACTCGTTTCGACTGTCTCATCGACGATATCTTCCTTGATGACCCCATTGACCCCCAGCGGCCCGTGAATGATCATGCAGCCTGGTTCAGGACGCTGATTGACCGAATAACACCTGAGGGGCTACTCGTTCAAAATCATCTTGAAGCGCACTTAGCTTGCAGTTTTTTCAATGCGCAGACTGCCTTATTTAAAGCGTCATTCAGCGCTGTCTTTTTATTGCAATCAGCGCAATATGCCAACGGCGTGCTCGCCTGTCTTAGGTCGCCAAGTCAGATCGGAGCGCCGCTCGAGATTTTTGAGCAGCGGCTCAAAACATTAGGGCTTGGCGTTCGAAGCCTGAAATCAGTCACGGTTTCACGACTGCAGTAGTCCTGCAGCCGCAATAAACTCGTAGTCCTTACCGAGAGAGATGCCTTTGATGGTTCTGGAAAAATTCTAAGAAATTCTGGACTGCGCTCGAACCCTCGGCAAAAAAACTATCCAAGTCCAACCAGTCTGAGTCCTGCATCCCAGGCATTAGAATCGCGATCAATTCTGATCCAGGCGGGGTGCTTCTATCGCGAGTAGGTCTATACTCCAGCTACCCGGGGGATCCTAAAAGTTGCACTCCCCGCCGAGACGAAAGGTCAATTTGAAGAGGCAGATTAAGGATCGGCACATCTATTACGCATCCTCTACCCCTCGGGTATCGGTTCTGTCCGGACCATATGGGCAGCACCAGCAATGCCAGGTTGCCTCTCCCCGAGGCAATCGAACGCAATCCTCGCAGGCCGGTTTTTGGAATCACTCAGGGGCAGGTTGCACCCATGCCCAAACCAGCAGCCCCATCAAAACCGTCATACAGAGATAAATCGGAAGATCATAGCTGCCCCATCCGTCGAGACCAAGGCTAAAAACTGCGGGTCCCACCGCACTCGCTGAGACCGTTAGCGCGGTATTGAGACCACTGACCTCGCCGAGGTGACGGGTTCCAAAATACCGCACAAACGCCAAGTTTGAAATCACCCCCCACAGACCGCCACCGCACCCAAACCCGATGGCAAGTGACCAATACCCAGCGGTTGTATCTAGCATGACGAGACCACCAGCGCCGAATAGGAAGCTTGCGAGCATAGCAATGAGGAAGGGTTTCAACCGTCGCGTGTCCGCCCAATAACCGCCAATCAAATTTACAACCGTTGAGCACACCGCCGCGGGCAGAAAATAAGCGAAGGCTTCGGCAGAACTGCGACCCGCCTGTTCAAAAATAGAAACAATGTGGAAGGTCAACGCAGTGCCGAAAAGCGCGTGTATCGACAGGCTACTCGCGTAAAGCCAAAACAGGCTGGAACGCTTCACCTCCGCCAAGGTTTGGCCCGATTGAGATGAGTCTCCAGACTCACCCCGGTTTGTGCTGGGAGCGACTGGGGTTACCTCGGGTGCGCTACGTACGAAAATCCAGGCCAAAACACCAAAGAGCAGCAGTCCTATGGCCATCACCCAAAGTGCGCCTTGCCATCCTCGGGCAGCAATCAGCATCGCAATCAAAAGGGGCGCCAGTGCAAACCCAAGCGAGACAAAAACACCCCGAACACCGCTGACGAGGCCGCGACGCTTGACAAACCAAATCAGAAGGATGTTGCGAGAGGCACTGGTCAAAACCCCTTGACCTAAAAACCTCACCCCAAAATAGCCGATCAGGATTAAGCACCAACCTGCGGCCACAGACCCTCCCGCGAAGCTCTGCAACTCGGCCACTTGAGTGATATACAGGAGCACCAGAGCCAAGAGAATACTCGATCCAGCCATCATGACGCGGCCGCCGTGCACATCAAAAAGGCGTCCCGCCCTCGGCAAACAGATTGCTGAGAGCAGAGTTCCGACCAAATAAGCGATGGAAAGCTCTGTTCTTGATAGGGTCAGCGCTTCGATCAAGTAGTCAGTGAAAACCGCCATACCCATGGTTTGCCCGGGTACGCTGAACAAAAACCCCAACGTCGAAAAAACCCAAATGACCCAGCCGTATCGGCGCAAAAAAAACTCCCAACGGTGTCCGTGACTGTTATTCCGTAAGCGATGATTGTCTGAAATTTAGGGACGCATCATACGTCAGACGTCTAGGGCTCGCCAGCAAGGTATGACCGGTTGTGGCATACTTTGGGCTCATGAAACACAACGCCCGCACACGATGAAAAACGTCCTCTTTATTACCGCTGACCAATGGCGCGGCGATTGCCTGTCTCGCCTTGGCCATCGTGTCCAAACGCCCAACCTTGACGCTCTAGCCAGCGAGGGCGTTTTATTTAAACGCCATTACGCCAATGCGGTCCCTTGCGGCCCCTCAAGAGCAAGCCTTCATACTGGCCAATACCTGCAGAATCATCGTTCGGGCACCAATGGCACCCCCCTTGACGCGCGCTTCACCAATTGGGCACTGGAGACCCGGGCGAAGGGCCATGACCCGGTGTTATTTGGCTATACGGATACTGCCAATGATCCTCGCCAGCTGAGCCCAGATGATCCCATTTTAACCTCTTATGAGGGCCCGCTGCCGGGGATTAAACCCCTGCTCCAAATGGGCACCTTTCCCGATGCTTGGGCGGATTGGCTTGAATCAAAGGGTTACGAGATTCCTGAGCCCAATTGGCGGCTATATACCGAAAAATTAGAGTCTTTAGAGTATGAGACTGGATTACCTCACGCCGCCGCGCTGTCGATCCCTGCCGAGGATCATGACACCACATTCATGGTCGATGCAGTGATGGACTATATCAAAGATGCGGAACAGTCTTTTTGTGTGCATCTGTCCCTGCTCAGGCCTCATCCTCCATGGGTCGCGCCGGCTCCCTACAACAGCCTATACGACCCAGCGTTACTGGGAGATTTCAAAAGAGCCGACAGTCCCGAAGATGAAGCCTCTCAGCACCCATTTCTACGGGAAATGCTGGCAAACCGGCACTACACCGCCCCAACGGATGATCGCAAAACCGCGCGTTTAAAGAGCAGTTACTTTGGACTCATGACCGAAGTGGATACCAATCTTGGCCGCCTGTTTGATTTTCTCAAACGCGAAGGCCATTGGGACAACACTCTGATTATTTTTACCTCCGATCACGGCGAGCAAATTGGTGATCATCATCTTCTTGGTAAACTGGGGTATTTTGATGCCTCTTATCACATTCCACTGATCATTAGCGCACCCGGATTGAAATCCTCGGACGAGCCCGTTGACGGAATCGATCTCTTTACTGAGAATGTCGATATTATGCCAACGCTCCTCGATTGGCTTGGTATTCCGATCCCGGTGCAATGCGATGGCCAGTCTCTCCTGCCACTCATAAAAACCGGACAGCCCAAATCATATTGGCGGAGCGAGGCCCATTGGGAATATGACTTTCGAGATGTGGTCAACGGTGAGTCACTCGAGCAGCGCCTGGGATTGACGCCCCATCAATGCACCCTCAACGTCATTCGGGACGAGCGATATAAGTACGTTCACTTTACGAATCTACCGCCTCTGTTCTTTGATCTGGAGACTGACCCCTCAGAACTCAGAAATTTAGCAGATGAGCCAGAGTATCAGGCCCTCGTTCTGCGCTTCGCGCAAAAGATGTTGTCGTGGCGTATGAACCATGATGAGCAAACGTTAACGCACTTGGCGTTGACTGACGACGGTGTCGTCGCTCGAGAGGCCCCTCGCTACGCCGCACGCAACGCAACCGCTTAGGACACTGAATCATGACTGAACAGCACCGCAACGATATCTATGGCACTGCCGACCAACCCAACCAGGAAGAAACACCTGCAATTCCTGCAGCCACGGTCGTTGTCCTGCGAGCGGGTGAGCACGGTGTCGAAACCCTCATGCTCCACCGAACCTCGAAAGTCCACTTCGGCGGGATGTGGGTGTTTCCCGGCGGACGAATCGATCCTGAGGACTATCCCAGCGATGGCGATGTCAACGCCGCCGCCCATCGAGCCGCCGTGCGAGAAACTAAGGAGGAGACCGGCATTGAAGTCTCGGAACAAGACTTTGCCTGGTTCGCTCATTGGACGCCACCCGCAGGGACACCCAGACGATACGCAACTTGGTTTTTTGCCACCATCCTAGAGGCTGATCAACTCATTGATGTCGACGGCTATGAAATTCAAAATCATGAGTGGATTAAACCTGCGGATGCTCTTCAGCGGCATGCAGACGGAGAAATTGACCTCGCTCCGCCGACCTGGATCACATTGCACCAACTTGCCTTGCATGAGCCCGTAGAAACCCTGATGAACGTACTCCATCAACAACCCGTTAGAATCTATGAAACCCGAATCGCAAAGGACAGTGCTGGCACTCGCGTTGCGATGTGGTCAGGCGATGCTGGCTATGAGCTCAGCCAAGTTGAAACCCCAGGTGCCCGGCACCGTCTTATTTTGGACCCAGAGGGTTTTCGTTTTGAAAATACCGCCATGGAATACTAAGTGCGTCCCGGGATCGATCTAGTGGCTTTTGGGCTCCCGAACTTTACCCCCGAAAGCACACATCACCGGTCACCGAGCTGGGAACTCTGATGGCATTTTCATGGTTGTCTGCGGCCCCACACCTGAACCTCAATCACTCATTGTTGCCAGCCGCACTCGCTCAGGCCGAGACCTATTTACAAACTCGGGGTGATCAACCGATCGTACCCAACCAAATCGCTTTGGATGGCCTAGACAACTTTGATGAGCCGATGCCCAGTCAGTCATCTGACCCATTCGAGATTCTCAAGCTGCTTGAGGTCGACGGCGCACCAGCAACAGTTGGGTCCACCGGGCCCAATTACTACGGATTTGTCACTGGCGGCAGCCTACCGGTCGCATTGGCCAGTCGATGGATCAGCGACACTTGGGATCAAAACAGCGCCCTTGGGGTGATGTCGCCTGTGGCCGCTAAGCTTGAGGGCCTCGTTGCCCGTTGGTTGATCGAACTTTTTGAGTTTCCTAGCGAAACCGCAGTGGGTCTGGTCAGTGGGTCTTCGATTGCAAGCCTGTGTGCTCTGATCGCCGCCAGAGACCATCTCTTAGAGCGGACAGGTTGGTCAATCCAACAGCGCGGCCTGTTTGGAGCGCCGGCGTTAAAAATTTTTGCACCGGATTCGGTACACAGCGCAATCCCAAAGGCGCTCCGAATTGCGGGGTTTGGCGAGGATCAAATACATTGGCTCGCAACCGATGATCAAGGCCGCATCGACCCGAATGCATTACCCCGCTTGGATTCCAAGAGCTTGCTGATTCTGCAGGCCGGTCAAGTTTGTACCGGTGCTTTCGATGCCTTCGAGCGGCTCATCCCAACCGCCCAGGCCGCTGGCGCTTGGGTACACATCGATGGCGCCTTTGGGTTGTGGGCTGCCGCATCCAGGCGGCTTCAGCATTTGACCCACGGCATGGCGCTTGCAGATTCTTGGTCAGTGGATGCCCACAAAACCCTTAACGTGCCCTACGATTCAGGCGTGGTTTTATGCCGACACCCAATGGTCTTGTCTCGAGCCTTGAGTTCAAGTGCCAGTTACCTCATGACCGATCAGGGCCGGGACGGCATGATGGCCACGCCGGAGATGTCTCGACGGGCCCGGGGAATCGAACTTTGGGCTACGCTCAAGTTTCTCGGTCGACAAGGCCTCAGCGAATTGGTCGACCACTTTCAGGGGCTCGCGCAACAGCTCAAGGCCCATCTAGAAACCAGCGACTACAAAGTCCTTAACGAAGATGGTTTTAATCAAGTGCTGATCGCGCTTGAAAACGATACTGCGACCAATCATGCGCTTGCTTTGATCCAAGAATCCGAAGAGGTCTGGCTGAGCGGCGCAACTTGGCAGGGTAAGCGCGTCATCCGAGTGAGCATCTGCAATTGGCAAACCGAATCTGAAGACATCGCACGTCTTGCCGAGATCATGGCAAAGGCTGCTCAGAGCGCACCCTAACGCTCAAGACGCGGCCTCGCCTCGACAAACCTTTGCATCCAATTCAGCACCAATGAGTGGAACAGCTCAGGTCGCTCAAACGCCAACCAGTGTCCAGCGCCTTCCACCAATTCAAAAACAACCTCCGGGTTCGCCGCCAAAAACAAATCCCGCTTTCCAGCCACGTCCGGTAGTGCCGGACCATCTAAATCACCGTAGATCACCTGAACCGGCGTCGTAAGCTGCGCGACTGCATCGAGCACCATGGTATTCTTGGCAAATTGCGGGCTTTTAAATCGCGCTTGGGCCGTATTGATCACCTGCACGTGCAATGCCAAGGCATCGATCCTCGCTGGATCTGAGATCATGAGATGCGCAAGATTGGTGAGATGAAAATGCCGCGTTTCCTCTGGAGACATATTGGGTCGCCGCCGAAGCAAGGGTTTCATGCCGCCGGCTCGGGATACGTCACCAATTGATGCCGGCCCAATCAGCGTGACCGATTGAACTGACTCGGAAAGCACCAGCGCTGCCTGAGCTGACACCGCACATCCCCAGGAGAAAGCAATCAAGTGGAACTTTGACAGCTCACCGAGATTTTTACAGCCCTCAACAAAGGCAGTAATCGCCGCCTCCGCAGTGTAACCCTCGTCCAGGGCGTCGGAGGCGCCAAGGCCAGGTAGATCAACCGTCCAAACCTTGAAGTACTGGCGCAGAAAATCAATGTTACGGACCCAATGTAACCACGAGCCTGAACCGCCGTGCACCAGCAGCAGTGTTTCCGCGCCGACCGGACCCTCAAAGCAGCGAAATTCCAGCTGCCCAAATTCACAGTCCACTCTCACAGCGCGACTGGTCTGTTCAAGTTTTCGAATCTGGATCTCAGGCTCTTTCAACATGCTGGATCGCTAATCTTCGGCAAAACGTTCAGCCAGCTTACCCATTTGTTGCTCGCCCTCCCGGGTCTGCAAACCGCGCTCCAGGGCGCGCCGCATATTTTTCTGTGCCCCGTCGGTCCGAAGCGTCTGCTGAAACAGATAAGCCTCCTCAAGCAAGCCTTCCTCAATCGGTTTTTCTGCGTTGTTAATTGATGCTTTGCAAAGCCCAATGGCCTCTTTTGGCCATTTCGCAATTCTATGCGCGAGAGCATCCACGAATTCGCTCATCTCCTCGGCCGATTCAAAAATACGGTTCAGGTAACCCCACTGCTCGCACGTTGTGGCATCGATATCGTCTCCACCGAGGCATATCTCAAGGGCGCGGCCCCGTCCAACCAGACGGGGTAGCCGCTGGGTCCCAGAGCCACCCGGCAAAATACCCAAGGGCACTTCCATTTGGTTAATAATGGTTTTATTTCTGACCCCAAACCGCATGTCGCAAGAAGCTGCAAATTCATTACCGCCACCCCCGGCCCGGCCCGCCATCTTCACGATCGTCGCTTTCGGCATCGTTCGCACCCGTTCACACATTTGATGAAAGGGTGTCAATGTCTCCGCACGCTCAGCCGGAGCGTCTGCAGGGAAGGTCAAAATTGTTGAAACATCAAAATGGGCTATAAAAAAATCTGGATCCGCACTTTGAAAAACAACCACCTTGAGGCCCTCGTCCGTTTCTAACTGCTCGGTTGCTGCAACAAGTTCTTGATACAATTTCGGCGTCATCACGTTGACGGGCGGGTTATTGATAGTGACGAAACAAACCGCGCCCTGTCGCTCTAGCGTGAGGGTTTCAAACGAGTCCATGGCTTTCTCCTTTTCTCATCGATCATGCCATACTTGAAGCCGTTTACGCCAAAACCCTCCAAGATTAGGAACCTGTATGAAATATTTTCTTTCAATCCTCGTTGCAGTTCTATTAATCGCAAGCAGCGCTCAAGCGAAACCCTTAAAAATCATGCTCACCAATGATGATGGTTTCCTTGCACCCGGTATCCAGGCCCTTAGAGCCGCCTTGATCAAAGCAGGTCACGACGTCTACATGATTGCCCCCGAGAGCAATCAAAGCGGGAGTGGCACCAGCATCAGCGCCCAGGGGATCACGTTTAAAGTACACGATCATCAGGTCTGGTCAGTTGCAGGGACGCCGGGGGATGCGGTCCGATTTGGCTTGGGCGAAATCCTTAAGAATAACCCTCCTGATTTGGTGGTCTCAGGTATGAACTTTGGTCAAAACGCAGGGCTGGATGCCATGATCTCTGGTACTGTTGGTGCAGCCGTCACGGCCGTGCAAATGGGTTTCCCTGCGATTGCGAGTTCAGCCGCGATTGACCTGACCGAGGCCCAGGCCGGATTTCCGAGCACCCTTAAGACCTTTACCTGGGCGTCAACCTTCTTGGCCAGTATAGTTGACGATGAGAGACTACGCCTGAAGGGCCAATTCCTTAATATCAACTTTCCAACGGGAATCGAGCCAAAGGGCATTCGGCCAGGGGTCCTTGCACCCACGTCGATCCTGTCAAACAACTTTACGCAATCAGAGACCGGTCTCTGGCGCAGCGGTTACAGCACAGTAGATAGCCAGGCCAACACGGATCGTGCCCTGCTCCAAGCAGGTTTTGTCTCTGTGACCCTGCTCGGACCCAGTTACGAGATAACTGGTCCAGACGACACCATCTCCTGGGTCACGACCCTATCACCTAACCTTAAGCTGCAGACTCAGGACGAATGACGGTTTTTTGGCCAGGCGTCCAGTCGGGAAATCCGATACATCAAGAGTGCTGCCCGCTCAATCAATAATGGCAGGGTTGAGAGATCAATTTGTTCGTTGAGCGCGTGGGCGCCCCGACCTTCCGCACCAATCCCGTCAATGGCGTCAACATGTTCTGCAACGAACGAGACGTCTGCCGCACCTCGAAGACCCGGGTCATAGGCCTCAACCGAGCCATAGCCTAGATCTTCACTGGCTTGGTTGAGCATCTTGAGCAGCGTTAAGTTGCCTGCCGCGGGCGCCATCGGTGGATAACCATCATTAAAGCGGATGCGCGCTGATGTTTGCGGCAGATTGTCCTGCGTCGTGATGGCCTGCATTCGATCTCGAGCACTCAATTCTTGTGCTCGGCTGAGCGTCCGAAGACCTCCTTGCACCTTGACCGTCTGCGCGACCACATTACTTTTACCAAAGACCTGCCCAGCGTTCTGTGCAGCGTCATAATCGATTTCTGTACCGCCAACGATCACCCCAGGATTAAACGTTAAGTAGCGCTCGTTGCTCAGTTGATCGTGAAACGCGGATAGAATTCTTGCTGTCTCAAAAATAGCACCGCTACCCACCTGCTCACTGAAGATGCGAGACGAGTGGGCTCGGACTCCTTCAACCTCAAGGGTCCATCCGGATGAACCTCGGCGCGCAACTGTCGCCGCGTTAAGGCCCGCAGCATACTCGAAGCCGAGCGCGACATCACAAGTTTTGGCTGCTTCAATAAGATGAAATCGACTCACGCTTTTGGGAGAACCCGACTTCTCTTCATCCCCAATCAAAGCCACGATGTAGCGTCCTCGATCAAGGGCGCCAATTTCCTTGAGCGCTTTTAATGCGTGCACGATGACCACGTCCCCGCCTTTCATGTCGTTGACGCCAGGGCCCACCGCGATATCACCCTCTCGCTCAAAGCGCTGAAACGGGCTGTTTTTTTCAAAGACTGTATCAAGATGACCAATCAACAACTGGCAAACGCCGCCTCGACCGTACTCCGCGAAGAGGTGCCCCGCTCGATTGACCGATTCCATGGCATGCCAGGTCGATTTGAACCCGATTGCATTGAGTTCGCGCGCGAATACGTCTGCGACCTTTCTGACGCCGGCATGATTCATCGTCCCGCTATTGATGTTGACAACTTCTTCAAGCAACGCGATTGACGAGATTCTCTGCTCACCCACAACCTTCGGAATTGCAGAGATGGGATCGATCTCAACACTCCCCGCATTGGCGCCCCCGGCTGGCTGGCTGAGTAGCCAGCCCATGACAAACACGACACACAAGATTGTTTGATTCATTTAAATGATTACCTCAACCTAAAAGAGCCTTAAACCCCTTTGTCTTCGTCCAAAAAAAAGGGCGCTAAGCGCCCTTTTAATCCCTCGATAGCGATTAGCCGCCAAATCTCCGCGTCACATCAACACCCCAATACCTGGGATAGAGTCGCTCCCCTGTTGTTCGGTAGTTGCTAAATTCTGTGGCAATACCAATGCCTCGATAAACGCGCTCATCGGTCACGTTGTCGACAAAGAAGCGTGCTGCCCAGCGATCAGCGTCATCCTTCCAGCCAATGCTCAAATCGATTCGCTTTCTCGAGGGAACTAGATCAGCCGCCCGCTTAAAAGCTGATGACGAATATTCTCCCGTGTAACTATAGGTTGCACTGAACGCAAGCATACCCATGGTCGTTGGGACCTCGTAACTTCCAAAAACCGTCCCTTTATGCTTTGGGATCCGCTTTAGCGCATTGCCTTGAACATCGCGAACATACGCATCTAGGTTGAATATATTTTGGCCGATTGCGTTCTGTATTCGGTCTCCATTTTCGTCCAATGCAAACTGAAACAGCGTATTTGGTAAGTCAAAGTCGTTACGCTCCGTCACCAAATAACTTTCGTCGTAGGTCGCGTCGGTATAACTGTAGTTCCCACCAAGGGTTAGATAATCACCGACTAACCAAGTCGCCTCAACTTCGAAACCTTGGTTTACCGCGGCGCCAGCATTGACAACAGTATCTACCGACGTCCCTCTTGCTGCATCAAACGAATCAATCTGATCTTGATAATTCTCATAATCATATCGATAGATTGAAGCATTAACTTGTGCTCTCCCATCTAGCAACGTGCCTTTGTAGCCGATTTCAAAAGCTGTGACTGTTTCAGCATCATAAGAGACTGGCTTCAAGCAGCTCACATAAAAACCAAGATTCAAACATTCATCACCTCCTGATTGGCTACGGGCATCGAGCACGCCAAGCGCGAAACCGCCAGCTCGATAACCTGTTGTTACTGAGAAATACATCAGCGTGTCGTCATTGGGCGTCCAATCAAGGTTGACCCTAAAATTCGTATCTGACCACGAATCATTAGCGGATGTGCGCCATGCGAAACTGTAAGGAATGCCCTGCAAAAGTAGGGTTTGCGAGCAACTCGCATCATCGATTGCACACACTGGCGTGATCGGGTTGACCGGATTGCCGTTAAATGTGGCTCGTCCAGCAGCGATGTTGGTCAGCCCAAGATCAGTAAAAGCGCCTAAACCTGCTGGGCCGGCTGGACTCGCGTAGTAGGCCAATGTGTTCTGACCGATCCCTGGGATTTGGAAACCTTCAGCACTTGCTGCCATATTTGTAGGGTAAATGGCCGATGGAATTGTGCTTAACCCAACCAAAATCGGCGAAAAAGCACTGGCGAGCGGGATTTCAGCATAGGCGACCCGACGCTCTAACGCATCTTTGTCGTCCTTGGCATACCGAATTCCTGCAACAAGCGCAAACTGATCATTGATCTCAAAAGTTGCCTGGGTATAGAAGGCGACCTGCTCATTAAACGAACGATTTTTGTGTCGATAATTATCTTCACTACCGCCCCAGAGGCCTGCAACCTGCTCGCCGTCCATCGGCGTATCCATGGTGACCGGTGCTTGAGTCAAGCCAAATCCACCCAACACCTGCAAAACGCTGGCGCCCCCTAGCCCGAACGCAGCGGGTGTTGGCAAGGCCAGGTCACCGTAAGCTGCAGCCTGAGTGTATCTGAGCGTATTATTAGTCAGAGTGTAATTTTGGAGTCTTTCTTCCGAGAAGCTAAATAGCCCAGAAGTTACTGAAATTCGATCACCAAAGTTCATCTGCAGCTGAAGCTCATGCGAATAATTCCACACGTCTTCTAGAACCGTTTGACGATATTTGGAGAAATCACTGTCATACCCGTCAATATCTATATTAAACGTGTACTCAAAATCGTTGGTGCCAAAAAGATACTTGAGCGACATATCATCATTGATATCCCAAGTAAGCTCAAAACTACTCGACATATGATCAAACTTTGAATGATTACATTCTGTACTCTCATAAGGCCATTGACAATTTTCACCTGAGTTATTCACCAAGTTATTCATCGTATCCTCTGAAGCGGTCCCATAAAGACCCTCCACATCTGTTCGACCAAACCCAGCATTTGGCATGTGGGACCCTGATGGATCCATCCCAGGCCTGACGGGCATACCAGAAATGATGATGCCATTACCCGGATTTGTGTAAGCCATTGAGCCTGGCGTTCCATTGGGAACTTGTCGCAAACCATAGGCGGCAT
>Ga0315330_10002345_pt1 | contig 12961 bp, 9 predicted proteins | sample M140m34915metaG_FD_203453 | JGI IMG/M metagenome (GOLD analysis project Ga0315330, IMG submission 203453) | Ammonia-oxidizing marine archaeal communities from Monterey Bay, California, United States - M1 40m 34915 | ecosystem: Environmental > Aquatic > Marine > Intertidal zone | place: USA...
AAAAGATGAATTAATATCCAGAGTTAATACATATTTTTCTAAAATTAATAATGCAATATTAATACAAAAATACATTAGAAGTAAATTGGTTCACCTAGTAATGAAAATATATAAACAAAATGTTTGTGATATAAAAACATGTGTAAATGATACTGATTTTTATACATTTGAACCATTACATGAAATTGAAAGAGAAGAATTTTATAGTTATACTGATGATAAAAACTTTACATATGGATTTAATGTAACATCCTTAATTGAATTACTACGTAAAACACAAAAAATGTATAATCCATATACACGAATGCCATTTTCTCAAAAGCAAACAAATTATATAATTAATATGTACAATTTAACAATATGTACGAATTACACGTTTCGTTCAATGTATAAACCATATATATCTAGTAAAAATCATATAAGTATTAGGTATAGATATAGACAATTACTTAATCGTTTATCAAATAGCATAGAATATACAAATGAAAACAACAATACATTGACTAATTACAATCCACAAATTAATATTTACAACCCATATACTAGCACAGAACATATCGAACGTTACAATAATATTCTTGAAATTCGCCAAAAAACTGTATCAGAACGTATAAATCTATTATTTATTGAGATTGATCAATTGGGTAATTATACACAAAGTACCTGGTTTACCGAATTATCTCATTTACAATATACTCAATTATATAGATCTTTATTTCACATATGGAATTATCGCGGACAATTATCTGGTAATATTAAATTACAAATTTGTCCATTTCATAGTCCATTTGAAAATATTTTTACAAATACGGTTAGGCATATTGATCTACCAATTCTACAATTAAGAACAGCCTGTTTAATCGCAATTGAAAATATGGTATATAGTGGTATTAATGTTGATATGCGCAGGTTAGGTACATTTCATGCTCTAACTGCACTTACTATAGTATCTAGAGATGCTAGATTTGCTATGCCATGGTTATATGAATCTATTATCTACTAAATATTTATAAACTACTAAATATTTCTAATATATATATTTTTAACGCATTATAATGCTGTGTAAGAATTATATATATATACTAAAATATATATATAACTGTAAAATTACTTAAAAACGTAGTATATTAATATGTATATACTAGTAAAATGGTAAGAGCATCTAAGACAACTGAGAATACCCCCACTACTGCCACTAAGGCAAAGACCACCAAGAAGGCAACAAAGGCTGCTGCCCCCGCGCCTGCACCCGCACCACCTGTCACAAATGAGTTGACCCCTGCACCAGAGGCACCCGCCGTAGTTGAGCCCCCAGCTATTATGGTGAAGATGGCCGAGTTCAGTGCTAAGCTTCAACAGCTTGTTGCTCTATTTTCTAATGTTAAGAGTGACTTCAAGACCCTTGAGAAGGCAATGGCACGTGAGATGAAGGCTGCTGCTAAGGCTTCAAGCAAGAAGCGTCGCAATAACGGAAACCGCAAGCCTTCTGGCTTCGTAAAGCCCACTAGAATCAGTGACGAGCTTGCTCATTTTCTAGGCAAGGAGATTGGAAGCGAGATGGCCCGTACAGAGGTCAGCAAGGAGATTAATGCATACATTCAATCTCATAGTTTGCAAGATAAGAAGAATGGTCGTATCATTCACCCCGATGCCAAGCTCACCAAGCTTCTTAAGGTAGCAAAGGAGGATGAGCTAACTTACTTCAACCTTCAACGTTACATGAAGCACCACTTCCAAAAGGCAAGTGACACTGCTTAAATAAAATTATAAAACCAATAAAAATATTAAAATCAGTAAACCGATAAAAATGTTAAAACCATTAAACCAATAAAAATATTAAAATCAGTAAACCAATAAAAATATGTATTACATAAAATACATATTTTTTACATAATTAATTTATTTGATTAAATTCAATCTATATAAAATGATATAAATAATATTTTATTTGTAATTTTATATGAGTGAACAAACATTTACTAACAAAAATATAACTACAGAGATGAATTCTAATACAATTGATATTTATGATTCTATTAAAGAATATGTAAATGAACACAAACCTGTATTATATATCTTAACGCCTTGTTATGGCAGTGTATGTTTTGTGAATTTTGTCCATTGTTTAATGCAAACCAAAGAATTGTTCTCACATTTTAACATACAAACTAATGTGTTATTCTGTAAAAGTGATAGTTTAGTTTCTCGTGCAAGAAATAATCTAGTTGCCAAAGCAATGGCATGTAAAGATATGACACATATGATGTTTATTGATAATGATATTACATGGGACCCCTTTGATATTCTCAAATTGATAATTGCAGATAAACCTATATCTGGTGGTATTTATCCATTAAAATCTTACAATTTTAACAAAATACTACCAACCGAAAATGATCCCAATCCAATAAAGTCAATCATTGATAAAAAAGATGATTCATTGTTACAAAAAATAAGCAATGAACATGCAGTTCAAATGAATATGTTAAAGTATAATGTTAATTATGTATCAAAAATAGTTACTATTGAAAATAATTTAACAAAAGTAAAACATATTGCTACTGGTTTTATGCTTATGCAACGTAATGCAATAGAAAAAATGTATACATATTATCCAGAAACAAAATATACAGATGATGTTAATTTTCTCACCACAGATGAAAATAAATATGCGTATGCATTATTTGATTGTGGTGTTGTAGATGATCATTACTTGTCAGAAGATTGGATGTTTTGTAATCGTTGGTCATCAAATGGTGGTGATTTATGGATTGATATAACAATAAATCTAACGCATACTGGTATACATGACTTTAAAGGATGTTACATGTCATCAATATTATAAATTATGCAAATACAAAACCTTCTTTTTCCATTATACTATGTAATTGCTGACTATTTCTATCTTTCAAAATGATATTCATTTCATCCAACTCTTTTATGTGATTTATTTTGAATAATTCACATATATTATTTAATTTTTCTATATTACTTATGTATTCGCTTGTATTCATTATCCATTGATAAAAAGATATATTACTTGATATCTTTTTTGCAACAAGTTGCTTCATATATTTTGTATACAATTCAATTGTCGTGTCCAGGTCGGTTTTCTCATATATATTATAATCAGTACCAGATAATACTAATATTTGTTTAAAATGCTCTTCACTCATACACAAATCTGCTAATATATTATTTGTATCGTAAAATAATACCGTTTTGTTTAACAGACTAATATTACGAATAACGCGTGGACAACCATATACAAACATATCCATATCATCACTTAAACATGCCCATGCTTTACCAGTTATTACCATATATGCACATATATCGTCTGCTTCACCTGGCGAAACATAATACATAACACCATAAGCATCTAATAATTCTTTTACTTTATTTTTATCATTTTCTGTTAATCGTACAAATTGATTTTTTAAATTTTTCATTTCTTGAAATAGTAATAATTTCTTATCTGGGTCTAATTCTTCATCTGTATATTCTATCATTAATTCATTATATTTATCTTCGGCACTTTTTTTTTCACGTCTACGTTGCTCTAACAATGCATACTTTTCAGGTGGCGGTTTACCATCAAATACAAACAATGGGGTGATATTATTTGTTAATAATAATGATATTAATAGATACATGTTCTCAATTAATGCATTTTCCGCGATATATTTATACATATAAATACTTGCATCAATTACTATTGTTTTTGATTGTAATTGATTTAAATTGATTTTACGTATAGACTTTTTACTACAATTTTCCTTTAAAAATCTATTTAAATATTTGATTCCCATTATATACAATTTTTGATGTGTGTTTTAAAAAATATTTACATCGTTTTTAAAATCAATTTTCTATTTTTATATCTAATCTCATATATATATAATTATACCATGATAACAGATACTTCTAATGAAATAATTCAAACAATAGATAAAGTAATAAAACCCTACATAAAGATGGATAATATTAAATATTCTGATCATACTATAAAAATGTTCTCTCTATTATTTAATCATATTGCGAAATCTAGAGAACATTGGAACCTTAATAAAAATAGATTAAAATATTCAAAATATACGGGTATTCCATGTGATATATCATACTATCCAACAAGGATTAAAAAATATATACAACATAATATTCATACTTATTACAAGATTAATTTCAACATTAGAGAACATAACATTATTGTATATATTGGAAGTGATAAAAACACGGATAACAATGCTTTTTTACAAAAAATGATTAAAAGCATCTATATTTGGTTATTTGTTGCTTATTATTTTTCAAAAGGTGAATGTTCTCAAACACTTGAAATATATTTGTCTTTAACTAATGAAATTAAGAAGTTACCTTCTTTAAAGAATGAACATATAGACCGCCAACATGTAAATACCGCATTTACATATGCATGTAAAAAAGATAATGAAATACATATTTTCCGTCAAGAAGAATGGTTTAAAGTATTTATTCATGAAACATTTCATAGTTTAGGGTTAGATTTTTCAAAATTTGAGAACACAGATACAAATAATCAAATTATGAAATTATTTAATGTGAAAAATGATGTAAGAATAGCAGAAACTTATTGCGAAATTTGGGCAGAAATTATTAACAATATGTTTATTGTGTTCTCTAATACTAGATGGAATGAGAACCAAGAAAAATGGTTAAATACATTAAACACAAAATTGGTTAAATTGATGCATTATGAACGTATTTTTTCACTGTTTCAATGTTGCAAGGTTCTCAATTATTTTAATATTAACTACACTGATTTAATAAATTCAACCAATACTGTTAGCGCATATAAGGATAAAACACATACATTATCATATTATATTGTAAAATCTATATTTATGTTTCATTTGGATGATTATATGCAGGAATGTATCAAATTGAATGGATATAGTCTTGATTTTAATAAACAGAAGAATAAATATATTCAAAATATGAATACGTATTGTAATATTGTTAAAAAAATGTATAAAAATGAGAACTTCATTGAATTATTGAATTCTGTTTGTAAAATATCTAAAAATAAAAAAATGTTCTCAAAAAATATCATTGAAACACTCCGTATGAGTGTGTATGAAGTCAAATAAAAAATGACCGAAGTCAATTTTTATTTTATAATTTTTATTTTTATAATTTTAAATTTAATAGATGGCTACCCAGACGTTGATATTTCTAGGATAAGTAAGAAGTTGATAGTTCTTCAATTGTCATTGGCTCGTTGTTTCTAGTATATGGGTCTTCTACAGTATCATTTGTAGAAATATCATCAATAGATACTGAAGACTCATTTAAACTTGGATTATATGTTTCACTTCGCATTAATACTGGCTTGGGTAATGATGCCATAGAAATCGGTTGAAATCCAGAATTATTACGATAATTCTCAAGTTCTTGTGTCAAACTATCAATGATTTGCTTCTTTTCTGCCAGTTCCTTTTCAAGAAGTAAATTTTCCGCATATAACTGATGTACATTTCGGTCACATTCAGTTTCTTGGATTGGCTTGTGATTAATGCGGATATCAAAGAATGCTGGCTTTGATTCTTGGGTATCATTTTGCAAGTAGAAACTACACCTCTTACCCTTATAAATATATCCCTTTTGGCGGAATTGACCGTATGTTTCTAGCTTATTGCGCAGATTGCGCGCGGTTGTAGTATCGTACCAATATTCAAAATGAACGAATGCTGCCTTTACTGGTGTTGCAGAATTTGGAATATCTCTGTCTACAAAATCAATTCGTCTAATCTTACCAATTCGCAAAATTTTTTCTAGAAAATCTCTCAAATACTTGGGCTGAAACTTATGAACCAGGTCATTATGGTTCATTAAAAGTAATTTATCCGACAAGACCGGGATATAAATGCTGGTCCACTCACCATCATTCAATGGCAATTGATTAAATTCTGTTGGTTGTTCTACCAACAATTCCTCGGGGTTTTGATATTGTTCGTCGTACATGATTTTAAAGTGTATAAACTTATAATGGTTAATACTTATTACGAGGTATATTTTTTCTCAATTTTTTACATTTATACTAAAAATATAAATATAAAAATGTTCTCCAATATAGGTCTATATTATCTACAATTACCATATGTTTTTAACTAAATTTTGATAATATAACTCACAACTATGATCAAGAATACTCCAATGTGTAAAAATACTAAAATCTCATTCTTTAATCCTTTCTCTCGGTATCAAACCTAAAAATAAATCCACCCGCAGTTTTTTGTTTTTCTAAACAACATTTACTAATAGATTTATTACATATTTTTAATTGTCTTGATGCTTCTACTTGTGAGTTAAATACATTTATTTCATTCATTTTTAAATCATATTGGATAATTTTACATAATTTCATTAATCCAGAAGTAACCTTGTGTGTTTGGTTTTCTTGATTTGTACACCATTCTAAATTATTTACACGTGGGTTTGTTTTATTTCCATCAATGTGATTTACTTGTTCTTTATTGTATGGATTTGGAATAAATACTTTTGCAACCAATCTATGTAGTAGATATTGTTGAGGATAAACAGATACCCATAAATAACCACTATGATGATTGTGGCCTTCTGTAATTCTTCCTTTATTATTTTTAACTCTTCCATAGTTTGATATTTTATATCCTTTTGTTCCTTTTACAAATTCATACGGAATATCTTTCCATTCTTCATCATTATATTTATTTTCACTTTCATCACAATATTCCCATTTATAACCAAATGTAGTTTGTCTTCTCCCTTGTGCTACTGCAGATATTTTTGTTTTTATACTATTTCCATTATTAAACTCTTTTACACTTGTTAAATTATTATCAAAAACCCATTGTGCTGCAGACCTTATCGTTTTATAATATTCTATTTTTTCGTTAGTGTCTTTATCAATTCTCCAAATTGGTCTTGAAGAAATTAATTCTTGTATTTCCTTTTTTACTTTTCTTTTATGATTATTTTGTTCAGTAGTTGTAGCCCATTCTAAATTAATTAAATTATTATTTAATTTATTATGGTCTATATGATTAACTGTATATTTATTTTTTGGATTTGAAATAAAATTTAATGCAACTATTCTATGTACTTTCATAGATTTATAATTCCCACTATTATTTTTAATTGATAAAACTAAGTAACCACCTTTATCACTTGGGCTCAATATACGTTTTGTTGTTTTATTTCTTATGTTTCCAAAAGTACTAACTTCATAATTTGAAAAATTATCTATTACCTTCCAGATTTCTTTATTAATATTATTATTTCTTTTTATCATAATATTTATACTAATACTTATATTAGTATAATTATATATAGTTTTAATTTATTACTTGGTCTGGTTATTTCATCTTTTCATATGATGTAATATGTTGAGCTATGCTATTTCATTTCTTATTTTCATTAATATCATATCTGTCGTTGGGTCATCTCTTCTTGTAAAATGCATTAATTTTGCGCGTTTTGTTTCCATTAATACTTGTTTTAAATCTTGATTTTGGGTAAATTTTGCGAGAACTGCTTTGTATCTTTCTTGTTCTACTTTTGAATTTTGTCCCATATTATAATAATCAGCATCAACAGTCACGTTTTCTGGACGTAATACTTCATTTTTATATTTACCAGTCTTACCCGCAGCTGCAATAGCCATATCTAAATTTGTAGATATTTCACTTTCACTATCTAATGAAAATTGTTGATAAAAATCAGGAAATCCCTTCTTATATTGAGAACCTAATATGAAATGTGTTACCGTATTCCATCTATGATCATCTACAGTAAATGGGGCACCCCATGAATCATCCAATTTTCTACGCCAATTAAATAATACATCGGTTTTCTTTTTTGTATTTAATTTTTTATAATCTAATATTTTATCTTTTGCGATTTTTTCACCAATACCTGTACCTGTTTTTGGCTGACTATTTGATAACGAATGGAACATAAATGCTACATCACTATCATATAAATTCTTATTTAAATAACTATCATCATCTTGTAATGGTTCTCCGTAATTGGCATCTAATCCTATTTTTGTTTTATAATTTTTAAAATCATCTATTAAATAATAAATACCCGAATTACGTTCCAAACATTTATTCACTATCATATTTTTGATATTAAATGGTATTTCACGAAATTTAAATATATTTTTATCCTTATATGTGATTAAGGTATAATGTTCACCATTATAACTAGTCATTATATAATGGTCTGGAACAAACGAATCTTTTGTACTATTATTTGGACCACACGTCATTACCCCATCATTATCATCATTAGTATAAGATTTTTCATCAAATATTATCATTTTTATATTTAATACTCGTTCTAATGTTGATATTGCCCATTCATCTGCCCAATATTTGGATTTCATTATATATTCCTGTAATTGTTCAATACTATCAATATCTTGCATATATAAAAATTCATTCAATAAATTCTTGGTTATTACTCTGTCTTCACCCAATTGTTTATAACGATTTGATAATTCAGTTGCATTTTCAATTAAAGTCTTATGTTCATTTTTATCCGTAACATTTATAATTCTTCTTTTTATTTCAGCTGTTTTCTTTTTTATTGCATTCATTTCTGTTTCAATACTTTCATATTCAGCTGAAAAATTTGTGTATAATGTTTTATATTCATTAAATAATTCATTTGTTACTTCTTTTGATAACAATGCACGTAGTTTTTTTACAGTAGTATCTTTTCCTATTTGTCTATATGCATCCCTAATTACCGCAAAAAAACAATCACCTCCTCCTTCATTATCAACAATTGAATATTTATTATTTTGCATAAATGTTTCTATCCATGTATTATCTTTTGATTCTTTATATTCACCGACTAATTCATCACTTTCTAATTGTGTCTCATCTGGTAATAAAGATGGTACTTCCTTATTTTCATTTTTAACAAAAACACCTTCATCTAATATTTTCATTGATTTTTCTGTTTCTGCTGTCATTTTTTCGTTTATATCTAATTTCATAACATCATCTACGTCTGTAATATCTATCACCGAATCTATTTCTTGAATTTGTTCATTTATTTCTATTGGTGATTTTTTTTCCTGTTTTGAAATCATTTTATTTATGTATTTTTCAGTTGCAAATATTAAAATATTTCCTTTTTCTAATTCTAATCCATCTTCACTTATATCACTTAATATATCATTTTCACTTATCTCAAATATACCTATTTTGGATACTGGTGAATCGTTTACTATTAAATAAATTGAACAAAATAATACACCGTGTTGGGAATTTGTATATTTTATTTTACCCAATGCAATTTCAATTGATATATTATTAAATTTATAATCATATATGTTTGCATCATAATCTATATCTTCTTCATCTATACCATAACTTGATTTATAATTTATTTTTTCTGGTTCTAAAATAGATTTTATCATTTATGTATACATAATAATATTATTTTTATCTCAATTATAACAAAAATAATATATCTAATACAATCTAAATTACTTAAATTGATCGAGCATATCCATATATTTAAACTTTGTTCTATTAGATATTCCTGGATGTTCTTTTGTTTTACATTTTGAAAATTCAGTTATATCATTTAATACAAATTTAAAATCATCATTATTTTTAATTTCACTAGTCATATTCAATGCAACTATATTTACAATTTCACTAATTTCATTGATTATATCTACATATTCCATATTATCCATATTGATTTTTATAAAATTTATCATTTTATTTATTATTTCTACTATTTTATCCGTTTCGTATACGTTTTCCTTATATAAATATATAATAAATAACATAGTTGTTCTACGATACTCATTCTTTTTCGTCATTTTACAAAACAAATCATAATTTACATTCGGGTCTACTATTTCTATATCATGTACTTCTAGTAAATATTTATTTATTAAAGTATCTTTTGCATCACACATATATAAATATTTGTTCATTAACTTAATATATAATTTGGAATATAAATTTGCGTGATATTTATTGCTACATGATACATTTAATATTATATTTGTTACTTGTTTTATTGAATCATTGTTTATGGTATCTTGTTCTAATGCGATTATAGCATCTATTAATTCTATTATTTTTTCTTCTTGTGCATTATAATTTACAGTTGTAATCTTATTTAAATTTACCTTTAAATCACCGAATAATTGTTCTATACCTTCTTTCTTAACAATTGTAGTTGCTTTAAATATTTCCTTCTTTTTCCAATTATCCGCTTCATTTTTATTACGACGTATGTTTTTATAAGTATTTTGTTCGAAGTCTTTTGTTACTCCCATAAACATATGTAAATCATGTATACCATTTATGACATTATTCGGCAATACATAAGATGTATTTTTGAATAATTGTTCATTAAAAAAATCCAATGAATACAATACCATACTAAATAATACAATAATTATATATTTATATAATTTGTTCTCTTTATATATTTATTAATACGCTTAAACATAATAATATATCATTAAATAATATGACTGATTATATTAATAACCAAAATGCTCCTGAAAATAACACCGAAAATAACCCCGAAAATATAAAAATTATAAATAATTGGGATGATTTAGAATTAAATGAAGATTTGTTAAGAGGTATATATGCTATGAGTTTTGAAAAACCTAGTGAAATACAACAAAAAGCTATTTTACCTATTATACAAAATAATGATGTTATTGCACAAGCTCAATCCGGTACTGGAAAGACCGGCACATTCAGTATTAGTACTTTACAAAAAATAGACATTTCTAGAAATGAAGTACAAACTATTATTATTGCGCCAACACAGGAATTATCTAAACAAATATATTCTGTTATTACACAATTGGGTTCATTCATGAATGGACTCACTGTACAATTACTAATTGGAGGTACATCTGTACAAAATGATATTAATTTACTTGACAATTCACCACCACATATTATAGTTGGATGTTCCGGACGTATATATGATATGATTAAACGCAGACATCTAAAACTAGATACTGTTAAATTATTTGTTTTGGACGAAGCTGATGAAATGTTATCACAGGGGTTTCAAGAACAAATTCATAGTATTTTCCAATATTTTAATGAAAATGTACAAGTTGCTATATTCAGTGCAACATTACCTAGAGATGTACTGCAACTTACTGACAAATTTATGAAAACTCCTATAAAAATTACAATGAAAAAGGAAGAATTATCATTAGATGGTATTGAGCAATATTATATTGCCATGTATTCCGATAATGATAAATTTGAGATGCTAAAACGAATATTTGAAAAATTAACTATTTCTCAATCTATTATTTATACTAATAACGTAAAACGCGTTGCTGATTTATATGATGCCATGATACGTGAAGATTATCCAGTATGCTGTATACATAGTTCTATGGAAAAAGAAAAACGTAATCAAGCATTTAACGATTTTAAATCTGGTAAATATAGAGTTCTTATTTCATCTAATATTACAGCCAGAGGTATTGATATTCAACAAGTCGGTACTGTTATTAATTTTGATATTCCAAAATGTGTACATAGTTATTTACATAGAATTGGTAGAAGTGGACGATGGGGCAGAAAAGGTCTTGCTATTAATTTCGTTACTGAATATGATGTTCAACATTTGAAACGTATTGAATCACACTATAATATTGATATCAAAGAATTTCCTACAGGTTAATAATTGCGTTTATTATATATAGATTTTATTACTATAAATACTATAGTAATAAAAATAAATGGTATTATCATTTACTAATAATAATGATAACGATAATAATATAGTTGACTTATCATTTAATATTGATACCAATTTTAAATTACCTATTCAATATTTAGATAATACTAATCAACACATACTTGATGAAAATTTATTATATGATTTAGAACTAAAAACACCATCCAATTATAATATTGATAAAACTATGTATCATTATCTATTTAAACCTACAAATGAATTTGCAAATTATACCATGAATATGTGGGAAAAACAAATTACTAATGATATTCACTATTTAAATGATACCAAAATTATTATTTCTAATATGGATAAATATGATAATACGCAGTGCGAATATTCATTGGATTGTAATAAATTTAAATCTGTATGGAATGATATTAAATTAGATACTCATTTTTTAGAAAAATACAATTATATGGATTGGGAAATGCTAAAATCGTTTAACGAATCATCATCGTTTTTACAAATTTTATCTTTTATACATGTTATATCACCCATTATTAGTTTTGTATTACCCGTGTTATTTCTAATTTTTCCATTTATCATACTTAAAATACAAGGTATACCCATTGATATCAATACATATATGATAACACTTAAAAGTATTGCTCAAAACCATTTTATTGGCAAAGCTATTTCCAGTTTTCAATCCATTAGTTGGGATAAACTTGTATATATTATGTTTTTATTAGGAATGTATGTTTTTCAAATTTACCAGAACATTATTCTATGCAAACGATTTTACAATAACTCTATTTCTATGAATAACAATATGTACGAACTAAAACAATATATTGATTATACTATTCATTCATTTGAATCATTTCAAAATATTTCACAATCATGCAAATCATATGGCATGTTCAACCACATAAATACCGAACATTTACAAACATTGTATGAAATTAAACACGAGCTTTGTGATATATATCCATTTGAACCTAATTTACAAAAATTTAATACAATGGGTTATATGTTGCGTTGTTATTATAAGTTACATTCTAATTCTAAATATGAAAATTGTCTTCGTTACACAGTGGGATTTCATGGATATATTGATAATTTACAAGGCGTTTGTAGTAATATTCAAAATGGGGTTATATCTTATGCTATTTTTGACAATAAAAACTCATGTTCGTTGGAAAAGCAATACTATCCTGAATTAATAAATAAAAAACCTGTT
>Ga0315330_10002347_pt1 | contig 12956 bp, 9 predicted proteins | sample M140m34915metaG_FD_203453 | JGI IMG/M metagenome (GOLD analysis project Ga0315330, IMG submission 203453) | Ammonia-oxidizing marine archaeal communities from Monterey Bay, California, United States - M1 40m 34915 | ecosystem: Environmental > Aquatic > Marine > Intertidal zone | place: USA...
CTGTCCCCCCTGCCAATCAATATCAAATAATACATCCTGTCCGTTCTCAATTGCCTTAGCAACCGGCTCTTGTGGACTTCCGTACAGATTGCCGAATACCTCTGCATGTTCGAGCATTTCATGATTATCAACCATTTGTAAAAAGTTTTCTCTAGACTTAAAAAAGTACTCCCGACCATTCACTTCGCCCTCACGAGGCTCTCTAGTAGTCGCAGAGATAGAAAATACAATATTTTCATCCCACGCTCTCAATCTATCAGACAATGTTGACTTACCGGCTCCTGATGGCGAAGACAGAATGATAATTAAACCTCTACGCATCTGACCTATCGAAACTACCTACCTGAATTGCAATATTAGCGAACATCAACCTAACTCAAAATAAAGGTTAAAGATATAAGCAGCTCAACAATATTATACTACTGCCTGCGTGACAACTTTACCGTTTCGACGAGCAACTAGTTCCTCTGCAACTAGAAACGCTAACTCTAGGGATTGACTTGCGTTAAGCCTAGGGTCGCAGGCAGTGTGGTACCTATCAGATAAACTTTCATCTGTGACTGCTCGAACTCCACCAGTACACTCAGTTACATCCTGACCCGTCATTTCAAAGTGCACTCCTCCTGGTATAGTACCTTCCGCCGAATGGATTTGAAAAAACTCGCGAACCTCCTGAAGAACACTATCGAACGGGCGCGTTTTATATCCGCTGGACGACTTTATTGTATTCCCATGCATAGGATCACACGTCCATACGACATTTTTACCACTTTCTTGTACTACCTTGATTAATCGCGGGAGATGATCTCCAACCTTTCCTGCACCGAAGCGTGCGATTAGTGTTAATTTACCTGCTTCATTCTCAGGATTTAATTTGTCCAACAACTTTTTTAAATCATCTTCGGACATGGTCGGACCGCATTTTAAACCTATCGGGTTTAATACGCCGCTGCAAAAGTTTACATGTGCACCATCTGGCTGACGCGTTCTATCGCCTATCCAAATCATGTGGCCAGAACCAGCTAACCACTTGCCGGACGTCGAATCTAACCTGGTTAGAGCCTCTTCGTATTCCAATAGCAAACCTTCATGGCTTGTATAAAAATCCACTGTACGCAGTTCATTTGATACATGACTATTTAAGCCGGCAGCTTTCATAAAATCTAAAGCATCACTAATTCTATTAGCCATTTCCCGGTATTTAGAAGCTTTTTCCCCCTCAATGAAGCCAAGTGTCCAACCATGAACCAGGTGAACATCGGCATATCCACCCTTCGAAAAGGCTCTTAATAAATTTAAAGTTGCAGCTGCTTGAGTGTAAGCTTGAAGCATTTTAGATGGATCAGGAATTCGTGCTTCTGGTGTAAACTCTAACTCGTTAATGATATCACCGCGGTAGCTGGGTAATTCCACATCATTAATGGTTTCCGTTGGAGCCGATCTCGGTTTGGCAAATTGTCCAGCCATTCGACCAACTTTTACAACTGGAACTTTTGCGCCATAGGTAAGAACCATAGCCATTTGCAGCATAACTTTGAAAGTATCGCGAATACCGTCAGCACTAAATTGTTCAAAACTTTCTGCACAATCTCCACCCTGAAGCAAAAAAGCATCACCTTTAGATGCAGCAGCTAGCTCTTCTTTTAGAGATCTGGCTTCTCCCGCAAATACAAGTGGTGGATAATTCGATAATCGTTGCTCTATTTTTGCTAAAGCTGCAACGTCAGTATAGTCTGGCATTTGAACCCGCGGTTTTGCACGCCAATCAGATTTTAACCATTCGTTCATCCCAGACTCCTTTTAAAAAAATGTCATAACCATAACTTATAATAAATTTTTTGAAAAAGAACCATACCACTAAGCTGAAATGTCTTGACGTTGTTAAAAAAACGCACAAGGTATTTTTAGGTACTAATCTTTACGATTAGAATTTAGTTGTGTCAGGCTATAGTCATGAATCTTCAAGACGAAAAAGTAATAATAGATATCGATGCACCTGATAACACACCACGTCGTTTCGCTTTTCTTTTAATGAAAGATTTTACATTATTGTCGTTTGCATCAGCCGTAGATGCACTGAGAATTGCTAATAGAATGTCCGATAAAACAATCTATAGTTGGTTGTTTTTAAGTGAGGATGGTAATCCTGTGTCATGCTCAGCGGGCACTTCTTTTAATGTTGATAATAATCTAATTGATTTACATCGCGACGATACAATTATGGTTTGTGGTGGTATGAATATAAGTGAGACAACCACAAAACCTATTTTAAATTGGATCCGTAAGGAAACCCGACGCGGATTAAAAATTGGTGGTTTGTGCACTGCAGCCTTCACACTAGCCAGAGCGGGTATACTAGATGGAAAACGTGCAACCACTCATTGGGAAAATCAAGATAGTTTTTCTGAAGAGTTTGTAGAGGTAGATCTTACAAAATCCGTTTTTATAATCGATGGTAATCGTATGACGACCGCCGGTGGAACATCTTCCATAGATTTATTCCTAAAAATAATTGCTGATGACCATGGGGAAGAATTGGCTAACGCTGTAGCGGATCAAATGATTTATAGTTCAATCAGAACGGATCAAGATAGTCAGCGGCTTTCTGTGCCGACAAGAATAGGCGTTAGACACCCAAAGCTGAGCCTAGTTATACAAATGATGGAAAAGAATATAGAAGAACCAATTAGTCCTTCAGTTCTTGCGAAAGATGTTTCGATGTCTACCCGCCAGCTCGAGAGATTATTCAGACGATATTTAGATAGGAGCCCAAAGCGTTACTATATGGAATTGAGACTTCAAAAAGCTCGAAACCTTTTAATGCAGACAGATATGAGCGTCATTAATGTAGCATTGGCTTGTGGTTTTGCATCTCCATCTCATTTCTCGAAATGTTATAGAACACATTATGATACAACTCCGTACAGGGAACGAGGATCGAAATCCTCACGAAATGTAATTTAATATCTGGGTTCTAAGTGAAAATTACCTTTCAGGTATCATACCACGTGGATAAAACCTTAACATTAAAAGTAGAAACAAACCCATTGTTAATAAACGCATTTGAGCAACACTGTCTAATAAATGCAATCGAATAGGACTGTCAGGATCCATAGGTGCGGTTATGAGATCAACCAACCAGTAACCTATCGGCTCAACTTGCACCCAAAGGAACCATACTAAAAAACCACCTAAAATAGAGCCTAAATTACTTCCAGACCCTCCAACGATCACCATTACCCAAATTAGGAAGGTAAAACGTAGTGGTTGATATGCGCCAGGTGTTAACTGCGCATCTAAAGTAGTCATCATTGCACCGGCAATACCACATACAGCCGACCCAAGGATAAAAATTTGCAAATGTCTAGATTTGATATCTTTACCCATAGCTTCTGCTGCAGTTTCATTATCTCTTATAGCTCTCATCATCCTTCCCCAAGGACTATTTAGAGCGCGTTGGGAAAGCCAGACTAGTAAAATAAGCACTAAACCGAACAAACCTGCGTAGGCAATCTTTACAAATAAAGTTGAAGCAGTAGTCGGGTCTAATCCGAAACCGGCCGCTCTATTTACGAAGTCCTCACTTGCCTGCAAATCAATTTCATATGGAACGGGCCTTGGAATTCCAGCAACATTTTTGACACCACGTGTCATCCAATCTTCATTTCTCAGAATTGCGATTATTATCTCAGATATTCCTAACGTTGCTATAGCTAAGTAATCAGATCGTAATCCTAATGCCGTTTTTCCAATTATCCATGCAGCACCAGCAGCCAATAATCCGCCAACAGGCCAAGCAAGCAGCACCGGCAATCCTAATCCTCCTAGGTAACCTGTTGCAGCTGGATTTACCGCTTCAACAGCGACCACCCCTGGAGTAAGGATACTTTTATAGACGAAAAAACCAATGACTAAGAAAATTGAAATTGATATAAATCGCAATCTAGCCTTTTGTATTCTTTTATATATCAAAACAGACAGGCCGATCGTTAAAACACCAAAGAGCAATCCAAGTAAAATACGAGGACCGCCTGCATTCCATGCCTCTGGTACTGGCTGCATGGAAATCAAAACGGTAGCTAGTCCTCCAAGCCCTACAAACCCCATTATGCCAACATTAAGCAGTCCGGCAATTCCCCACTGAAGATTTACTCCTAGTGACATCACCGCACTGATTAATCCCATATTCAAAATAAATAAGGCTGAATTCCAACTTTGAATAAAACCAGTTATCACAACTAGCAAAAATACGGCTGCAAATAATATATAAGTTTTAATATTATCTGTCATAATGATTTTCCTTTAAAAAGCCCAGTTGGCTTGAAAAGAAGAACGACCAATAAGATGGCAAAACTTACTGCAAATTTATATTCAGTTGCCAGCAACTGCATTAGTCCACTAGGTGCGAATTGTTCTGGAAGTGTATAAGTAAGAACCTTTTTCCAAGCATATGTAATAAATACTTCCGAAAATGCTATCAAAAAACCACCAGCAATAGCACCGAGTGGATTTCCCAATCCACCTACGATCGCAGCCGCAAATATTGGTAATAACAATTGAAAATATACAAATGGTTTAAAACTTTTATCTAAGCCATAAAGGGTACCTGCAATTGTGGCCAGTGCAGCAACAATTAACCATGTATACAAGACAACCCGTTCCGGATTTATTCCAGAAAGCAAAGCAAGATCTTCGTTGTCAGAGAAAGCCCTCATCGACTTTCCAGTTCTCGTCCGATTAAGAAACCAAAATAACAGGGCTACTACTAGTACAGCAGTAATAACAGTAATAACCTGTGTTGTTTTGATTGCTAAACCTTCATCAAGACCAGTTAATTTCTTAAAATCCCTCGCCGAAATTATGAAGCGAGCACCGTCAGAGAAACGTTGATCGCCAACACCAATAATAAATCGAACTAACCCATTGTAAACGAACATAATTCCAAGTGAAACTATTAATAAAATCACAGGAGCAGACTTTTGTTTTCGGTAAAACCGAAGCACAACTCGATCTGTTCCTAAAAGTAACGCAGCAGTCACAACGATTGCTATGGGCAATGCTAGAAGTGCAGTTGGAAGTGGCGCAATAGAAACGCCTATACTTTGAAACCACCAAGTAAATAAAATTGCTACCATGGTACCAAATGCCATGGTGTCACCGTGCGCAAAATTTGAAAACCTAAGAATTCCATAGACCAAGGTAACGCCAAGAGCACCTAGCGCTAACTGACTTCCGTAAGCTATTGCTGGAATTACAACAAAATTGGATAGGACAATTATAGCGTGCAGAAATTCCATTTCTATCCTCCCAAGAAGGATTTTCGGACTTCTTTATCAGCCAATAAATCCTTTCCAGAGCCAGAAAACGCGTTCCGTCCTTGCACAAGTACAAATCCTTTGTGAGCAATTTCAAGAGCTTGCCTTGCATTTTGTTCAACCATTAAAATTGAAATGCCAGATTTTGCCACATCAATAATTCTATCGAATAATTCATCCATAACTATGGGCGAGACACCAGCTGTCGGTTCATCTAACATCAATACCGAAGGCTTTGTCATCAAGGCCCGGCCAACCGCGACTTGCTGTCTTTGGCCGCCAGATAATTCTCCCGCAGACTGATTACGTTTTTCTAGTAAAATTGGGAAGAGATTAAATACCTGATCCATTGTGACGGAAAAATCATCTTTTCTTATAAAAGCTCCCATTTCCAAATTTTCCTGGACGGTCATTGAGGTAAAAATATTTTGGTTTTGCGGCACAAATCCCATACCCTTTAAAACTCTATCTTGGGGCGATAACTTGGAAATATCTTCACCATTGAGTTTCACTTTACCCTTACCAAGACTTAACATACCAAAAATAGCTTTCATAGCAGTCGACTTACCCGCTCCATTCGGCCCTACTATGACGGCTATTTCACCAGGTTCGACCGAAACCGTGCAGTCATGAAGAATATCAGGACCGTTACCGTAACCTCCAGTCATAGCCTCTCCTACTAAGTACGGTTCACTCATTGCACAACATTCTTCTCTTTGTTTTTGAGTCCAGTTCCTAAGTAAGCTTCTATAACGTGCTCATTATTTTTTATCTCTACTAAAGAGCCCTGTGCTAGTACTTTGCCTTCGGCCATACATATAACTGGATCGCAAAGCTTCTCGATAAAATCCATATCGTGCTCAATGACGACGAAAGTATAACCTCTTTCTTTGTTTAAACGCTTTATGGCGTCTGCAATTGTGTTTAATAAAGTTCGATTGACCCCAGCTCCAACTTCATCAAGAAAAACAATTTTTGCGTCAACCATCATGGTTCGACCCAATTCAAGTAATTTTTTTTGCCCTCCGGAAACTTGACCAGCTTTCTCATCGGACAAATGGGATATAGTCAAAAATTCTAAAACTTCGTCAGCCTTTGCGGTCAAAGCTCTTTCCTGATCGGCAATTCGCTTCCTACCAAACCAGGTATTCCATAACGTTTCCCCAAATTGATTAGATGGTACCATCATAAGGTTTTCACGGCATGACATTGAAGCAAATTCATGAGCTATTTGAAAAGTTCTCATTACACCTTTGTGAAATAATTGATGCGGAGCTAGACCTGTGATGTCTTCACCACCAAGCAGTACTTTACCATTAGTTGGTTTATGTAAACCGGCAATAGCGTTAAATAGTGTAGTCTTTCCTGCACCATTTGGGCCAATTAAGCCTGTAATGGACCCTTGTTCAATTGTTAATGAGACACCATCCACGGCATGAAAGCCGCCAAAATGCTTGTGTAAATCTTGAATTTCGATCAACAGTACTGTCCCTAAAAATAATCCTAATAAACAATACAGCCCGGCTTATGACCGGGCTGCATTAATACTAAAGTATTAATAAGAATTATCGGAAAGCTACCGTCGTGGCTTCTCCGCCTTTCATTACTACCTCACGGTAGGTACCGGAAGCTTCTCCTGGTCCGATCAGCTCAACACCTGAAGCGCCTACATAATCGATATCCCCGCCACCGCGCAAAATTTCTAGACCTTTTGCTAGCTCACCAGCACCAATTTTAGTACCAGGTGCGTTTGCAACTTTCATTATATGATCTTTATAATCTGCAGGGTCCTTTGAGTCAGCTGCTTGCATAGCTAGCATAATTAATGCTGCTGCATCGTATGACTCTGGAACAAATGGTGAGGTAGCATTAAAAGCACCGCCTACGAGAGCCGTAAAGCTATCAGCTAGCTCAGTAGAAGGAGCTGGATGTTGACCAGTTGATCCGTCAATATCAGAACCAAACTTTGCGAGCGTATCGCTTATCATTCCATCCGGAAAATGGAATGTATCAAATGCACCCGAGTCTAGAGAGGCTTGAATAATGGCTCCACCGCCCTGATCTACATAACCTGCTACAACTAGCCTTTCACCACCTGCAGAAGCTAAAGCAGCAACTTCTGATGAATAATCAGCTTTGCCTTCTTCATGTGGGGCATTAATGGTTATCGTACCACCGGCTGCCTCGTAAGCTGATTGGAAAGCATCTGCTAAACCTTTTCCGTAGTCATTATTAGTATATGTAACAGCTACAGACTTTATACCTTGGTCCATAAGAACCTCTGTCATCACTACACCTTGTCGTGCGTCTGATGGAGCAGTTCTAAAAAATAAACCCTTGTCCTCATTATTATTGTGAGAAAGGCCTGGGCTGGTGGCCGATGGAGAAACCATCACCATGCCATTTGGAAGTGCTACATTCATCAATGCAGCTCCGGTAACCCCAGAACAATCACCGCCAACAACACCATCTACGCCATCAGCAGTAATCAGCCGCTCGATCGCTGCTTGAGCTGCTCCAGAGTCGATACAAGTTGTATCCGCTCTTACTGCAGTAACTTTTGCGCTATCTAGCAGCGCTCCGCTCTCATTTACTTCGCTAATAGCAAACTCTGCTCCTGGCCCCATTTCTGCGACCATAGATTCGATAGGACCTGTAAAACCTAGAAAGACACCAATTGTGACCTCTTTACCGTGTCCACCAGCGAAAGCTGAAGCCGCAACTGAGGTTGCTAACGCAGTTCCGATTAATAATTTCTTCATAAATTTATCTCCCTTTACTGGGTTGCAATTACAAACCTAATTGATCTTAATTTCAACCCTTTAATTATGGGTTAAAGGCTAATCATAAATATTTAATAGCGTCAACGAGATAAGACTAAAATTTTAGGTTCAAATGTGCTGTCTCACAAATATAATTTATAGAAGTTTAGACTATAGCTTTTTCTAAAAATGGTTTTTTTTCGAGAATTCTATCAAAACAAAATGGAGATAGATCTAATGATCGAAAAGCTCCATGAATTATTAACTCCGATAAAGCTCTGCCAGTTGCCGGAGCTTGCTGCAAACCATGGCCAGAAAAGCCATTTGCAAAATAAAAATTTTTTACTTCAGGGTGGCATCCCAAGATCATATTTTGGTCGAATATATTGTAAGCATAATGACCAGCCCAATAATTTTTAACCTTTATTGCTTCAAAATATTTTGACCTGTTAGCTAAAGCTGGCCAAATAATATCGTCAAATTCACAGTAATTTGGGGTAAAGTCGTCATAATCTACATCAACGTCATTTTTGGGCACGCAACCAGTTATAAAAAAACTTCCCTCGGGTCTGCAATAAACACCTGAATTATCAACCATGAGCGGTAACGCACCATTATTTACAGAAGCAGAGCCTTGCGGAGAATTTTCACAATCAAATACAAAAACTGTTCTCTTCCTTGGAGCAACCGGCACATCAATTCCTGCATAACCAGCTATTTTAGCCGCCCTCGCACCGGTAGCATTAACAAAATGCCCGGAGCAGATTTTTTTACCTGACTTCAGATTAATAGATTCAAGCACTTTTTTGTTTTTATTAAAACCTACCACTTCATCTTTCAAAAATTTTGCACCTAAATCTTGTGCTTTTCTTTTAAACCCATTCAAAAAGCCCACGTTGTCAAACCAACCTTCCCCAGATTTACCATAGGACGCCAATTTAATATCAGTTACATTTACGTGTGGAAATGCGTTGGCAAGTTCAGAAGTTGACCAAAGAACAACGTCAGCATTATTTGCAAGCTGAACGCTGTTGTTTTGTCTCATTATCTCAACTTGAAGATCACTTTTTGCTAAAAATAAATACCCACCTTCATGAAATTTTAAAAATGGTCTGTCCCCATTAACGGACATCAAATCATGAAAATGTGAAATAAAATCATAGCCATATTGACTAATTTTAATGTTTAATGAATTTGAAAACTGTGTTCGCAGTGATGAAGCAGAAAGTGTGGAAGAGGCATGTGTGTGAGTCGGGTCTGGCTCAACAACTAGAACTGATCCGTTAAAGCTAGTATTAGCAGACAAAAAATAGGCTGCGGCACAGCCAATAACACCACCACCAATTACAATGACATCAAATTTTTCTTCCATCTTGTTTCTTATCCCTGAGACTGGAAATTCAACCTGTCTGGTTATTTAGAGCCATCTGTCTTATTTCACTTAACGATTGTCTCGGGACCAAAGACTCTGAAGAAACATGCAGATCTAAAACCGCCCCATTTTCAGAACATAGTGCTTGGCTAAAAGCAGCAGAAAATTCATCGGTAGTCTTAACGCTAATACCCAAAAAACCAAAGGATTGCGCTAATCCGATAAAATCTGGATTTACAATATCGGTGCAGCTTACACGTCCTGGATAATTTTTTTCCTGATGAACTCGTATAGTGCCATACGTTGCGTTATTTACTATTAAAATTATAGGAAATATCTGCGCTTGAGCTGCTGTTGCCAGCTCCTGACAAGTCATTTGGAAGTCCCCATCTCCAGCAAAGCAGATTACTGTTCTGTCAGGAAAGGCAGCTTTAGCCGCAATAGCCGCGGGAACACCGTACCCCATAGCCCCACTTTGCGGAGCTAGTAGTCGCGAGCCAGCACCAAATTGAAAAAACTTATTTGGCCAAACTGCAAAATTTCCAGCACCGTTTGTAATAATTACATCTGAGGGTAGAACTTTTTGCAAGTAATTCATTACTATGCCCATATCTACATCAGAAGGCTGCTCGGGAGCTGCCAAGCTAGCTAAATATTTCTCTCGAGCATTGGAAAACCAAGTATCCCAACTACCCGAAACTCTCTTCAGGCATTTTGAAAACTCATTTGGATTAGCCTGTATGGCGATATCTGGTTGATATATTTTTCCCAACTCATTTTCTGAGGTGTGAACATGAATTAATTTTTGCCTAGGCACTGGGACATCCAAAAGGCTATAGGCATCTGTTGTCATTTCACCAAATCTTATGTTTATTGCCAGTACCAAGTCACTCTTTTTGATTAACTCGCGGACATGTGCAGGCATTCCAACACCCGCCTCACCACAAAATGCGTTTGAAAAATTATCAAATTGATCTTGATACCTGAAAGCAGCAATCACTGGAATCCGTGAAGTTTCAGCAAAATCTTTCAATGCATCTTGACCTAACTCATCCCAAGTGCTCCCACCTATTATTATCAATGGCCGATTACACTCACTAAGTAATCTGTCTACGTTATCGATCGACGCACTAGAGGGAACAGCTTTTTCCACAAAAATGGCTTTAGTTAAGGCAGAAGCACTCGTCTCTTGAGTTAAAATATTTTCAGGCAAAGCCACCACGACAGGCCCAGGTCGCCCAGAAATTGCAGTAAACCAAGCTCGAGAGATAATTTCTGGTATCCTATCAACATCATTTATTTCTACGGTCCATTTAGCTATATCTTTAAATGCGGTCTCATAATCGATTTCTTGGAAGGCTTCGCGCCCTTTCATCTTGATCCCAACCTGACCAACAAACAAAATCATTGGAGAACTATCTTGCTTAGCCGTATGCACTCCGATAGCAGCATTCATGGCCCCCGGTCCCCGAGTTACGAAACAAAGACCTGGCTCCTGCGTAAGTTTACCGTAGGCGGAAGCCATAAAAGAAGCGCCGCCCTCGTTTCTGCAAAGAATGAAATCAAAATCTTCCTTTTTATCGTAAAGCGCATCCAGAACTGCTAAGTAGCTTTCACCAGGAATCCCAAATCCCCTTTTAGCACCATGAGCTAGAAGGCAATCTATTAAAATTTTACCACCGGTAGCCATAGTAGTTAAAAAACTCCTTCCCTTTGTATTTATTGTTATTGAGTAAGCCTATGGCGTCAACCACGCAAAATAGAACTTTCTGGATCAAATGGTGGCTCATTTAATATAATTGCTCGATGAGGTTTGCCTAAAACCATAACATCTACTTCTTCGCCACTTTCTAAGCCTTTGACGAAACCTAACGCCAAAGACATATCAACAGAATATCCGTAACCCCCTGAAGTTACACGACCAACACCTTTTCCATCTTTAAAGATGGGCTCGCCACCCAAAGCATCAGCATTAGATTTCAGAACATCGGCTTCATTTAATTTTAATACCACTAACTTTTCTCGAGCCGGCTGTGACAAAACATCCGTAACCTTATCCTTATTTATGAAATCTGGTTTATTGGAGATCAATCTCTCCAATCCAACTTCGTGAGGCCAATATTCAGGGCTATATTCACGACCCCAAGATCCATAGCCTTTTTCTAAACGTAAAGACATTAAAGCCCTGCTTCCAACCGGGCCTCCTCCAATTTGGCTCGCACTTTTGATTAAGACTTCGTACAAAGCTAATTGATCATGCTCATCACAATATAGCTCCCATCCTAAATCCCCCGTAAATGATACGCGCAGAGCCACGCACTCTATTCCAGCGATTGCTAAACTGCCACTTTTAAAAAAGGGCCAAGCTTCTTTTGATAGATCCTTGTTGCTTAAACGTTGAAGTAAGTCCCTTGATTTGGGCCCTGCCACATTAAACCCACAATAATCATTTGTTTTACTTGTAAACTTAGTATCTTCATCAAGCTCTATCAAATTAAAGAATCTTTGTTGAAAACCTTCTGCTGCTCCAGAACTCACTACCCAGAAAGTTTCATCATTTATTTTTGTTATGGTGGCGTCAGCAGAAATACCACCCATCTTTCCAATTATTGGACTTAAACATGATGCACCGACTTTCTCAGGGATTTTGTTTGCAAAAATTCTGTCTAAAAATTCATGAGCACCGTTACCATGGCAAATATATTTCCCAAAATTTGAGATATCTATTATTCCAACATTCTGCCTCAGCATTAACGCCTCTCGACGAACACTCTTCCACCAATCTTGTCGAGTAAAACCTGCAGTATCCGGCGTATTAGAATCAAAATATAGTGGATGTTCCCAACCGTAATTTAATCCAAAAACGCCTCCTAATTTCTTTTGAAATTGAAAAGCTGGTCTTTTTCTAATTGGACGTCCAGCCTCTCTTTCTTCTCCTGGAAAATGTATTTTAAATCTATTAGCGTATTGATCTCGCACACGTTCCTTTGTGAATTTTTCACTACACCAATCACCAAACCTCGTTAAATCCCAAGCAAACATATCATATTGAGTTTCGCCTTTTGTAATCCACTCGGCAGCCAACATGCCCATACCCCCAGACTGACTAAATCCGGGAATTACGCCATTACAACAGAAATAGTTACTAACCTCAGGCGCCGGTCCAAATAGTACATTACTGTCTGGAGACCAAATCATTGGACCATTAATAACTCTCTTTATTCCAACCTCTCCTATTGTTGGAACTCTTTCGATAGATCTTAAAATATTCTCTTCAATTCTTTCCAGGTCATCGTCAAAAAGCTCATGGCCAAAATCCAGAGGCGTTGATTTTTCAGCCCAAAATTTCACGTCTTTTTCGTACGCACCTACAAGAAAACCGTTTCCTTCTTGACGAAGATAATACTCACCGTCTCGATCAGCCACAGAGGGTAACCTCCTATCAAGATTTTCGATGAAAGGAACTTTTTCTGTTACCAAGTATTGATGCTCAGTAGGCTTTAAAGG
>Ga0315330_10002353_pt1 | contig 12935 bp, 11 predicted proteins | sample M140m34915metaG_FD_203453 | JGI IMG/M metagenome (GOLD analysis project Ga0315330, IMG submission 203453) | Ammonia-oxidizing marine archaeal communities from Monterey Bay, California, United States - M1 40m 34915 | ecosystem: Environmental > Aquatic > Marine > Intertidal zone | place: USA...
TCTCATCGAGAACCTGTGCCTCGATGGGAATCGTGCTAACAACGCCAACTTGAACGGCAATTATGGAGGGAACATATTTCTGCAGGATTGCAAACGATTTCATATTCGTAATGTCGAATCACGCAATTACAACGGCGATGGTATCAGTTTCCAGATTTGCCATGATGTTCATGTTGAAAAGTGTCATGTTCATGGCAATCAAGGTAATGGTTTGCATCCTGGTTCCGGGTCACAGCGACCAATCATGCGGGGGAACCTGCTGGAAGACAACAACATCGGGCTGTTTTGGTGCTGGGGCGTCAAGCATGGACTTGCGGAACAGAATCAGATGCATGGGAATCGGTCGCAGGGAATGTCGATCGGCCACAACGACACTGACAACGTGATGCGAGACAACGATATCACGCGAAGCGGAAAGGTGGGTGTGCTGTTTCGCGATGATTCCCGTGGTCAGGACTTTTGGGCCAATCGTAATGTGTTGGAGAATAACCGGATCATCGACAGCGGCGAAGAGAGTGGCATCGCGATCGATATCCTTGGTAACACCAAGGATACTCTGGTTGCTAGAAATACCATTCGTGAGACACGGGGCTCTGCGATGCGGCGTGGAATTCGTATCGCGGCTTCGGTGGAGCGTTTGAATTTGCTTGAGAATGTCATTGAGGGTTTTGAGGTGCCGATATTGGATGACCGGAATTCTTGATTTCGATTACCAGGGTCAGACTCAATTCTGGCATTTGCAGACGGTGCTGTGTCGGCTTGCTGATCAACGTGTTTCACGTCAGTTCACGGTGGAAATAGAACCACCTCTAACGAGCAAGATGAAGTGAATTTTCATCACGCTGGTGTTTTTATGCAGGCTGCATTCACAGAGAGTGTTGTGAATTGCCGTTTTTTCCGACTTGAATCGCGCTGAGTGAACTCAGAAAACTGGTCTTGGTCGAAATCGTGAATTTAGGGACTATACCGTGTCTATCTTCTAAAATTCGCCTGTGGAGACGCTTTGTCATGACGACGAAGAACATACTGTGCATCAAATGGGGTTCGAAGTACGGCGGAGCCTACGTGAACCGTTTGTACGAAGGAGTTCGTGAACACCTGTCGGGGACTGTGCGATTCATCTGCCTGACCGATGATCCCTCCGGGCTTCGTGATGAGGTGGAGGCTCTGCCGCTGCCGGTAACACCATTCGACGAAGCTGAGTTTGATCGACGCCCCGGTGGTTCGACTTGGCGTAAGGTTGGCTTGTTCCAACCCGGGTTGGCAAACCTTCAAGGTGACACTCTGTTTCTCGATCTCGATATTGTGATCACGGGGGCGATGGATGATTTCTTTACCTTTGCACCAAGTAAATTCTGCGTGATTCAGGATTGGCTGGAAAAGCGTAGGGCAAAGTACCTGCCGGGCAGAGATGGGCGAGTCGGCAATACATCCATCTTTCGCTTCAATCCTGAAAAGCATCAATACGTTTATTCACACTTTGCTGAGAACGAAGCATGGGCACTTGAGAATTTCAGGATTGAGCAGCAGTATGTCAGTCACACACTGCGCGACGACTTGGAATTCTGGCCAGAAAAATGGGTGCGCAGTTTCAAACGTAGTTGCCGGCCAACTTTTCCATTGAATCTGATTCGGGAACCTCAGGAGCCTGTCGACATGCGAATTCTTGTCTTCCACGGGTATCCCCTGCCTGATCAAGCCATCGAGGGTTACAAGGGTGGATTGCTGAAATCGACCTTGCCTGCCCCTTGGATCAAGAACTACTGGCGAGCAATCGACGAAGCCGCCTGATTCGATGCAGTTCTTACGCGTCTGCTTCGTTTCAAAACGTTGGCTACCGAAATCTGCGCCACTGTGGTTGCTGTTGAGCACTCATGCATGATGATGTTGAATGTTGGGAACGCTCGGCTTGCTGGCGTTGTGTCGCGATGGAAATGGCAAACTGCAAGATTGCAGCGAAGGTGACATCATCTCACTCGCTGCCGCTTGGTTGTCTTGTAGTTGTCCTCGTAGTGATGGACGTGTCCGGCAATGAGGATTGTTCGTCTTCACTAAGAAGAACCACGGGATCGTTGTGATTGCTGCAGTGCGATTTCGGGATCGTCAATAAAATAGAAGGCTCGGAGCTTTAGGCTCGGAGCTTTTCTGGATGCAAGTCGTTGGGCAGACATGAACAAATCACTACCAAATCAGAGCAATCTTGCTGCTCGTTGACCCACCGGTCCGAATATTTACAATATCGGAGTGTTGAGTGCCGTGAGATCACGGGATGCAGGCCCTGTCTTGCAGTCTTCTCAACACGGCGTCAGCGAAGTCGGAGGGGCATTTCCATTCTTGATGGACGGGTGCTGGTCCTTCTTGTGCTCCATACAACCGATCTCCGTTCCTAGCCTCGAGAGTCAGCAAGCGTGGATTCAACAGACAACGTTCCGGAAACAAGCGAAACTGAATCGCTTGAGGAACCACGGCCTTTGAACTATTCATTCTGGGTGGGAGCTTTGACGATTCGGGGATCGGCACTTCCTCGCGTTCTCTTCGATATTGTCAAGTTCGGTGCGCTAGCGTTTCTGATCGTGCTCTTTGCCACCGTCGTGAGGGCAAATTTTGATGTGGTCTTGGCAATTCCTTCCAGTGTGCTGTCGGCAGCAGGTGCTGTGCTTGGTCTCTTGTTGGTACTTCGCACCAATGCTGGCTACGATCGCTGGTGGGAGGCGCGGAAGTTGTGGGGGGGGATTGTCAACCAATCACGCAACCTGGGCGTCATCGCATCTTCGTACGGACCACCCAGCGGCGAATGGCGAAATCAGTTCATTCGTTGGACGGCCGTCATGCCGCATGTGATTCGGTGCAGTTTGCGAGAGGACCCCACTCTAACCGAAATATCGAGATTGGTAGGGCGGGCGAATGCGAAACGCGTTTCTGAGGCTGCTCACATGCCAACCTTCGTTGCGACGATCATTGCCCAGATGCTGAGTGAGGGACGGCGGGACGGAATGAGCCGATATGCGTTCTTGCAAGCCGAGCAGCAACGGAGCATGATCATTGATTACTTGGGAGGATGTGAGCGGATTCGCAATACACCTCTAGCGCGTGCATCTGCAATTCAGGTTCGTCAATTCATCTTCATGTTTTTGGTCGCGTTACCCTTTGCCTTGCTAGGCGAGTTCGCGGACGAAGTAGCCTTTTCTGTTGGTGGTCTGGATTTTAACCATGGGATCTATCTGATCCCGCTCTTCATCATGTTGTTGGCTCTACCCATGTTGTCTCTCGATCGGATTGGAATGGAATTGCAAAACCCATTCGATACCCGACGGATTGACCACCTGCCACTGGATGCGATCTGCAACACCATCGAACGTAATCTGATGGAGGTGCTGAAGAGCGATTCCCTTGCTACCGAAGAAGGCTTCGTGCTGGAAACGATGCAGTTGGATCCTGAAATGGCTGCGCTGATTGCAAAAGGAAATGCTCGCGATACGCTGATTTCCTGATTGTGCAACGTCACCGTGAAACTGGACTTGGTAACGAAATACAGGCATTTGAAAAAATGTGCCTGTAGCCGATTCAGTTTAGCGAATAACAACCCACCAAGGAGCCTTGCCGGCGAACAGTGTGTGCAGGCGTTTCAGGTCGCCACTTTTTTGGTTGATTTGGAATACCGCAAGGTTACCAGAGTCTTGTCCAGCGGCAATCAAAAATCGTCCGCTGGGATCAATGTTAAAAGACCTTGTTGTCTGTTCGGTTGGTGTGTTCCCAAGTCGTTCTAGTAGTCCGTCGCGAGGGGTCACTGCATACCTGGCGATGCTGTCGTGACCTCGATTTGCTACGTAGACAAAATGACCTGACGGATGAACCTCGATGTCCGACGTGCTGTTCTTATTGGCACGAGTTGCTGTTTCCGGAAGTGTTGACAGCGTTTGGCGGAGGCTAAGCGTTCCACTCGCGTTATCCAATGCATAAGTTGAAACGCTGCTACCTTGTTCGTCGCTGCTGTAGGCGAAGTCAAGTTTTGGGTGGAACCAAAGATGTCGTGGACCTGTATTGGGATTGCGTAACAGCTTGGGTTGCTTGTTCTCAACCAATGGCTTTGCCTCGGCATTTTGCACGAATTGGAAAATTGCATTGGGACGGGTGTGGGGCACAAACCAATAGTGTCCTGAGCGACTTGGCACGATCGCATGTGCGCGTTCATCAGTGGAGATGGATTGCAGTTCCTTGCCGATGGCTCCGTTGTCCTGGATGGCGTGCACAAGGATTTTTCCCTCGCGGTAATACGCGCTCATGAGTAATTTGCCAGACTTGTCAACGTGTAGATAAGCGGGGTCAGCACCCGCATGGATCTCGTTGATACTCGTCAGTTTTCCCGTCGAGGCATCGACGCGGAAACTGGCAAGATTTCCGGCAGTGCGGATCGAGGCGAATAAGACGGGCAGAGTAGGGTGATAAGCGAGTGCACCCGGGCCTCCGTTGACAGTCACACTGTCAACCACGGTGAGAGTGCCGTCTGGCTCGCTGAGACGATAAGTGACGATGCGATTTTCTTTGGCAAGAGAGACATGAACTAGTGGTTCAGTTCCATGAATCGGGGCCGTCACCAAGCAAGAGATCAAGGCAGGAAACCAGTAAGATTGCATCTTGAAAGTCGCTCCATTCGGGATGATCGGGAGCGAGATTATAAACGAAGCAATGCATCAGGGGATCTCGATGTTCACTCGTGCCCCAAAATGCACTCGACGATCGACGTCTCGAAGGTAGCCAGAAAGTTGAGCGGCACGCTAGCGATTCGGCTGCTTGGGGTAAGCAGTCATGCTGAACAGAAAATCATTCAACCCGAATCAGGATTTCGTTTCGTCTCAGGAAGCCAGGCGTCCATGGTGGGTCATAGCCTGCATACTCTACGGGCCCGGCAGCAATCAGTTCTTGCTTCTCCATCCATTGACGTAGTTCGCTCTCTTTTTGACGAAGCGATTTGTCACCCATTCGGCCAGTAAATCTGATGGCTGCAAACCTTCCGCCCTGGCGCTGACGCAATTCGACGTTTGTGTTGCCCGGTTGAGGCGCACCTCCTGAGGCCACTTGTTCGGGAACCACAAACGCCATCTGCCCCGATTGGAACCCCGTTGGACGGCCATCAAGGTTGGCTTGACCGGGCATGCTTTCCTCCGCGGACGCCTCATATCCGCGTTCCATGAACACAGGAGTCGTCATCGCCACTTTTTGTTGCTGGCCATTGTCGCCACTGATGTAGCGAAACAACCGCGAAAAGCTGCCATCGCTTCCCTGTGCGTCGAATCGCATCGCTGTTGAGACCAAAACGAGGTCCGCGTAGTTGCGAACCTCGAAATCGCCATCTGAAGATACGACGCTGTAACGGGCCGATTCGTAGGCGTTGCGAGCTGTAAACTTCCAGCCGTAGTAACCCACGATTCCGAGACAGACAGCAGTGATACCGTAGCTCAACATTTTTGACCGATTCATGGGGCGACCGAATGGCTCACGATAACTGGTGGGGTTAATGACGGCGGTGGTCGACTTGTAAAATCCACTCGAACTACGCGAGACTGTAGTTCAAAGGCAGCCCCCCTCGTTAAATCGACCTCAATTCACGTGTTTCCGGCCAAATTGCGGATTAATTGCTCATAGAAACGGATCATCTGGATGAACTCAGTGGTGGCAATCCTTTCATTGACCCCATGGATCAAAGACACTCCTGCCCGGTCCAAATTCCATGGTGTGAAGCGGTAAACATCTTTGGTGAGGGCGGGATCATCGTAATGAGCGGAGTCGGTGCTGGCGACGACGAAGAAGGGTGCCACGGCCACGCCCGGATAAATCTGTTTGATCGTGCGATGCAAGGCCTTGAAAGAATCATTTGCGTCAGAAGAGATCCTTGATGGCTCTCGGTGTGCCAGTTGGTCTCGTGTTCTACCGTCCAGCGTCTGGTCGATGTGCAGTGTGATGCGATCATCCTGAATCGTGGAACGCAAGAAACGCAATGCCGATTCAACGCTTTCGCCCGGCTGAATTCGGACATGTAGATTTGCGGCAGCTGTTGACGGCAGAGCATTTTCGGCAAACCCCGCTTCAATCATGGTGGGCGCCAACGTGGTTCTCAAAGCAGCGTTACCCGCTGGCGTACTGCTGAACTGGTTTTCGATGATCGAACTAAATAGTTGCCGATTGCCAATCGCAATTCGGTTCAGAAATGACATTTCAGGACCGAGGTAATCGAGCATTCTGTCGACCCCACCATCAAGCTTTGCAGGAAAGGGTTTCTGTTGTAGCTTGGTAATTGCAGACGACAAAATTCCAATCGCAGTTTCTCCGGGAGGAATGGACGCATGCCCTGCGTCGGTTTGATTCGACTGCGCTCTCATCGTGACATTCACGTAACCCTTTTCTGCAATACCAATCAAGGCAGCCGGCTGCTTGAGGCTAGGGATACCTCGATAAATGCCACCTCCTTCATCAAGGGCCATGCTCAGCCGTATACCTTTGCTCCGCATCCATGTTGCTATCTGTTGATTGCCGTATTGACCACCAATTTCTTCATCATGCCCAAACGAAAGATAAATGTCACGTTGGGGTTCAAAACCAGATTTGACCAGACGTTCGCATGCCTCCATCAACGCGATCACAGCACCTTTGTCATCCAAGGTGCCGCGTCCCCACAAATACCCATTTTCGATCACTCCGGAAAACGGTGGATGTTGCCAATCCTCAAGCGATGTTTGCTCGATGGCAACCACGTCGTAATGTGCCATCAATAAAATAGCGGGTGTCTCTACGTTCGTGTCGGCTGACCATTGATAAAGCAGGCTGGCGTTTTCTGCGTCGTCAAAGTCCTCGCCCGTGTATCGTTTCAAGCGTGCAGTCACAGCCGGATAAGAAGACTCAAGCAGTTTTTGAAACTCAAGGAACGCGGGACCGTCGTTCTTGGCACGATTGGTGTAAGACACGGTCGGAATCTGAATGGCATTTGATAAATGTGACAATGCGACCGTCTGATCAATGTCGCTTTGCTCGATTGCCCGGACATCCATTTGTCGTGTCGTCAGCTGCACTGCATTGAACAGGAGGACGGCGCATGCTGTCGTGATTGCTATTAAGATGCAGACGAAAAACTTTTTTGTCTTTTTCCCAAAGCAGCAAGTGGCAATTTTCATGGGCGGGTTAGTCGTTGCAGGAAGACGCGAGTACGTGGCCTCAACGCTCATGAATCAGGCTGTTGTCGGTCCACTCAACACAGGAATTTGCGTTTCCGTTTGCATCGGGACATGAACTTGGAGAGGTCGGTAAGTACAACGGCAAACTCATTCGAAGCGACGATCTGCAAGCGTGAAGCAATTCGGAAGATGGTTCATAATGAAGGTAGGGCCACTTGCTTGGGCTTACCCACGAAAGGGAAGTTCATGCTCTTAGTATACCGTTTAAGTGTTTAGCAGACCGTTGAAGGCCTGCAAACCGTTGAAGGCCTGGCAACACAGGCGGGGTGTTCGTGCGTCACAAGTGTCAAGATCGACCTCCGCAAGACTGAGACATGGTAAACCATTTCAAAGGTGACTCATACGCAAAAATGCCCTGCGATGAAGTACATCGCAGGGCAAGAGACGGGGATGTCGGTTCAAGCAGGATGATTCGTCAGGAATCACTCAACGGGTGGTCGCCGTGGGCGTTCACCTTGTGGGCTGGCACCGCCAGCACCATCTGGTCCGCGACCGCCAGCACCACCAGGGCGTCGTCCACCTGACCCGCCCATTGACTCGAGTTCATCCTTGGAAAGAAAACCGTCCTTGTCGCGATCAATTCGGACCATCAGTGGTTGCATTCGCTCGGGTAGTTCGTCCTTGCTGATCTTGCCATCTTTGTTTTCATCAAATCCCATCAGGCGGCTGGCAGCACTCATCGCTCCCCCGCCGGGGGCGCCGCGCTGAAAACCACGTTCAGGACCACTGCTTGGAGCGACACGACCTTCAGAGCCACGCTCTTCACCGCCTCGGCTGCCTCCACTGCGACTTCCTGTACCCCGTGATCCGCCGCCACGTCCACCCAACGCTGGCTGCAGTTCATCAGCAGTTAGTTTTCCATCTTTGTTCTTATCAAGTGTTTTTAAAGCTTTAGCGGCGTTGTCGATTTCAGTTGCCGAGATTTCGCCGTCGCGATTGGCATCCAAGGCCACAAGAACCGGCAGAAAACTCATCATGCCACCACGACCACCTGCTGCACCTCCACGATTGCCCTGACCTCGCCCGCCAAAACCGGGCCCACCTTGTCCAGGTCCACCTTGTCCGGGTCCACCTTGTCCGGGTCCACCGATGCCAGGGCGTCCACCTTGTCCGGGGCCACCTTGTCCGGGGCCACCTTGTCCGGGGCCACCTTGTCCGGGGCCACCAATGCCAGGGCCGCCGCGTCCCCCACGTCCAGGGCCACCGGGGCCATTATCCTCTTGCTGCACACCGCGCGGCTTTGTTTCACGCTGATCTTGAGCATCAGCTTGAAAACCAATCGCCAGTGTTAAAGCGACGCCTAAGCATGTGAGACATTTCATGGGATTTCCTGTTGAATTGTATAAGGGAAAATTTCGACGAATGATCAAGGCAGACTCGGAGACAGTAAGTGAACACCACAGGATGTCTCGAGTTCTGGATCGCTTTGGTTTTGCCTGAAATTCGCCAAGGGAGGCTGGCATCCGTGTCTGACGCTACTATAAACGGAGGCACCCACCCCGCATCCACAAGGCTTCTGCAATGAAAACCGCCAAAACAATAACCACAAATGGTAGCTGGATTCCCATGGCAATGTTGGTTTGCTGGCTGCAAGCCATCGCTGCGGGGGGGCTTTGCTCTGGACAAGCCGTGGTTTCTGATTCCAAAGAGCACGTAGAGCCATGGAAAGCTCAACCAGCGTTGGTCAAAAAGAATTCCGAAAGGCGGAAAGAATTTAATTACCAGGAGTCCAAAGTTCCGGCTTTTCAACTTCCTGATCCTCTGGTCAGTCAAACGGGGAGACCGATTGTCACAGCGGATGATTGGAGTCAATTGAGACGTGAAGAGCTGATGTCTTTGTTTCGTAATGAGGTTTACGGCCAGCGTCCCCAGATCAATTACTCGCTGACTTTTGAGCAGGTTGAAGAGCAAAAAGATGTTTGGGACGGGTTGGCGACGGGCCACAGTAGGGTCGCAGTGGTGAGTGTCGGAAACCAGCAGTACAAGTTTCCCTTTGTGTTGTTCATTCCAAATGGAGTCCAGGGGCAAGTGCCAGCTGTGATTCACATCAACAATCGTTACTTCATTCCGTTGGAAAAAGCGATTCGAGAAAATGATCCATTTTGGCCCGCGAAGACAATTGTTCAGCGTGGTTATGCGACGGCTTGTTTTTACACTTCTGATGTAGATCCAGACAAGAAAGATGGATACCCCAAAGGTATCCGAGCCTTTTTTGCGGGTGGTGCTCCCCCGACTTCGAGAGCATGGCGCAGCTTGTCAGCTTGGGGTTGGGGCGCCAGTCGAGTGTTGGACCACTTGGAAAAAGTGTCTATGATCGATGCAAGCAAAGTAGCTGTCGTCGGGCATTCACGAGGTGGCAAAACATCGTTGTGGGCAGCTTGCGAGGATCCGCGTTTTGCCGTCGCGTATAGCAATAATTCAGGGTGTGGTGGCGCTGCACTGTCGCGACGCGCCTATGGAGAAACGGTCGGTCGAATCACTTCCAGTTTTCCACACTGGTTCTGTGAACCATTTTCGAATTACGCTCAACGCGAGTCCGAACTGCCTGTTGACCAGCATGAAGTGATGGCGTTGATTGCCCCTCGATCGGTCTATGTCGCCAGTTCTGATGAGGACTTGTGGGCAGACCCCAAAGGTGAGTACGCATCGCTGGTCGCCGCTGCACCTGTCTTTGAATTGCTAGGTAAACAGTCCATCACGGAAACAACCATGCCAGCGTTGAATACGCCCAGGGTCGTGGGGAACACGGGATACCATATTCGTAGTGGCGGACACGGTCTGGGGGAAGTCGATTGGAACTGGTTTCTGGACTTTACGGATACGGTGCTGAAGTAGTCTCGCAAACCCGTGCCTGCACACAGCAAACCCGTGCCTGCACACAGCAACGTCGGTCGAAGAAAGGAAGGCGAGCCTTTTTGTAACTGGAAGCACGACTTTGCTGTGCGTTCCCGTTTATCTTTGACTTCTACATTTTGATGTTGAGTTTGAAACTACCGCACTCGCTATCGCAAAGGGTTGAATGCGTCACGTATGACACTCCAGAAAGACAAAAGGTGGTGAAGCCACAAATGGCTTCCAGTGATCGTATCCATCCGCTTGGATCGCCGCGGGCGAGACTTTGGGAGGATGCCAGTTGACTTCACGAAATCCCGATGCCAGTAGCGTGTTGGTCACGGTTGTCTTGGACAGGTGATAGTTCGTGATTTCGATCTGTTTGCCTTTTGGTAAAACCAGTTTCCATACCACCGGCGTGCCTTCAGGGATAGCAGCACCCTCTTGGTCTGAAACGCAGGTGTGCTTGGTGAATCCGTGTGGTCTTCCCATTTGGAAATGGGATCATCCGGGTTGGTATTGATCGTGACAAATCTTCCACCCGGTTTCAGCAATCCGGCGATGGCTTGCCCCATTCGTAACAGTTGCTGAGTGTCGGTAGCGCAATTTAGCAACCAAGCAGCAAAAGCAAGGTCGTAGTCAACGTTGACCTTCAGGTCGCGCACATCCTGGACGCGATATTCGATATCCAAAGGCCGCTTTCTTTCTTCGGCTAACGCCAATTCGATCATTCCCTTGGATACATCGACACCGAAGATTGATGCGACGCCCTTTTGCTTAAGCAATCGGGTGAAATATCCTTTACCACATGCCAAATCGATCACTCGTTGGCCTGTGATTGAGCCTGCAAGTTGCATCAACGTGTGTTATTCAACGTGATCACGCCATGGTAGGAGTTTGGATTCTTTGTAGTCCTGGGAGATGGTATCGTAATGTGTCTTCTTTACCGCCCGTTCCCCGGGGCCGCTCGTAACCATTCGTGTACTCGTTGCTTTTCAATTACAGGTTGTTACGCGGTTGTGTTGCGACGGTTCATTGTGATGGCAACAAGGTAAACAAGAAATGACAGGCCAAAGCTGATGAACCACGCATAGTGGTAAAGACTGGTCCAAATGCAAGCGACATTGACCACTCCGATCGCACTCAGGAAACCCGGTATGCACGGGATGATACCGGCAAGCAATGCGACGATACCCGCAGTGTGAAAACCTCGCTTGTACCAGTAGGGGCCCTCACAAGAATACAACGCATCAAGCTGTAAACGCATTCTGCGATTCAGGAAGTTGTCACAGATCATCACGCCCCCAACAGCTCCCAGAAGAGCAGAATAAGCAACAAGCCAAGTGAAAATGTATCCACTCGGGTCTTCGACCAGTCGCCATGGCTGGATCACGATTCCAATGGCACCCGTGATCATGGCTCCCATTCGAAAATTGATGCGACGCGGCCAAAGATTCGCAAAATCGTTAGCGGGACCAATCACGTTGGCTGCCAGGTTCGTTGCCAGGGTGGCTATCACTAGGCCAATCAAACCGATGACTTGCCATAGCGGATTGGAGAACTTGGCAAGCAGGTCAACAGGATCCCAAATCGGGGCACCGTAAATCACGACCGTTGCAGAGGTCACGGCAACACCGATGAAAGAATACAGTCCCATCGTCAAAGGAAGCCCAATCGCCTGACCGAGAACCTGATCACGTTGTGTTCGCACATATCGCGTGAAATCGGGAATGTTCAATGACAGCGTGGCCCAAAATCCAACATTCGCTGTTAAGGCTGGCAAGATGAAATCCCGAAACTGTCCCGCTTTGTCTTCCCCTGAACTAAACGATGATGGCTGCGAAAGCATTGATCCAAAACCATTGGCTGACCGATACGCCCAGTACAATAACGCGAGTCCCAAGCCAATCAGTAGAGGCGCCTTGATGTTCAGTAGTAAGCGGATTGATTCAATGCCTCGCCAAATGATGGCTTGATTCACCAACCAGAAAATCAGGAAACAGATCAGTTGAGGGGTATTGATGCCCAGTCCTGCCAGCTTGGGTAGAGTGTCCCAATGTGGCTGGTAAATCTCAATCACTTTGTAGATCGCCCAGCCGCCGATCCAGCATTGAATTCCAAATCAGCCACAAGCCACCAAGGCCCGCAGCATGGCCGGCACGTTCGCACCACGAATGCCAAAAGAAGCTCGGCAGAGTACAGGAAATGGTATTCCGTATTTGGTTCCTGCATGTGCGTTGAGAACCATAGGGACGAGAACGATCAGATTGCCCAAGAAAATAGTTGCCACTGCTTGTAACCAATTCATGCCCTCTTCGATTAGGGAAGATGCCAGCATGTATGTCGGAATGCAGGCCGAGAGGGCAACCCACAGAGCGATGACATCCTTCAGGCCCCATTTCCATTGAGAAGGAGGGATAGGTAGGAGCCAAGTCAGCACTCCAGTAACCACCGTTTGCACTGACTGAATTGACACGCTCTACGTCCGCGTCGGTAACGGCATGGTCATGATCGTTTGTGGGATCAAGGTTCGTTGTTTGCTTCCACACTGTGAACAGCGGTGTGGGGTGAACAGCGGCGTGGGGGACCCTGCGTCACGGGGGGAGTGAGTGACACGCGGTCTTTACAGCAGGATGTCGGTGAGGACACGTCCTTTTTGCGTTGGGCCGATCAGACGCTGATTCAATCCCTGGTACGGAAAGTTGAATCGATAGGGGTCGAGTCCTATCTGGTGCAGGATTGTAGCCTGCAGATCGCGGACACTCACGGGGTCTTCGACAGGATAGTAGCCGATGTCGTCGGTTTGTCCGTACATGCCGGGTTTGATTCCTCCCCCGGCCATCCACATCGTGAATGCATGAGGATGGTGGTCGCGAC
>Ga0315330_10002355_pt1 | contig 12932 bp, 8 predicted proteins | sample M140m34915metaG_FD_203453 | JGI IMG/M metagenome (GOLD analysis project Ga0315330, IMG submission 203453) | Ammonia-oxidizing marine archaeal communities from Monterey Bay, California, United States - M1 40m 34915 | ecosystem: Environmental > Aquatic > Marine > Intertidal zone | place: USA...
TGAATACTTTTGAGTCCAATTGCCTTTATTATTAAATTCAGGGAGGTCAATGATGTAATCTTTGATTGGATTTTTTAATTGGTTTAATGCATTTCTATGTGTTCCCTCTTCAACTAAAAGATTGGTCCACAATGCAACAGGTTTGTCAAGTCCGTCAATAAATGAAAATTCTTCAGATGTAAAATCGCTACCAAACATACGGTGACGATAAACTTTTTTAAACTCTGCTTTGGAGCGCTGTAAACCTCCCCAAGTAAATTCTGCAAAAGCTGAAATACCTCTTTTATACAACTCAAAATGGGGAGAATCATCATCCCAAAGAGTCAGCAGTAATCCATTGTAATTTCTATTAATAGATTGTTCGGTAAAAATTCGAATCTGATCAATATTACTTTCTCTCTGAGGCATTAAGGTCCAGCGCGTTTGGCCAGCAGTAGCACCCATGACACTAAATCCATTAGACGAAAACCAGTCCATGGCTTTCCCATTGCCATAGGATTCTGCTATATGATAATTCCATCTCATATAAACACAATTCTTGGGGAATTGCTCAATAAATCGGTTTAAATTTGATTCATTAATATCCCAGATGGAATCTACAGTTTTAGATGACATCTTTCTATTGTAAATCGTTTCCATCAAACCTGCTTGTTTAAGTGGCATATCGTCCCAAAATATTGGAATTCTGTCATGTTCTGCTGCAAAATCACTTACTTTATTCAACCAAATCAAGTTTAGCTCTAAAGCACTTTTACCACTTTCTCTGCCTGTAGTGTGTACCTCATCTCCACCAACATGAAGATATTTCCCATGAGGAAAAGCTTCAAAAGCATCTTTGTATAAATCGAATTGTAGGGTATAAGTTTCAGGATCTAGAGGGTTAAATGCCCAATCGCTTTCAGGGTCATCTCTTAGATGTTTATTTTTATCGTGTTTAAGAACAAAAGAAGCATGTCCCAAGCCTTGAACTAATGGGCTAATTTTTATATTTCGATTTAAGGCGTATTCACTAATTTCCTTCCATTCTTCAATTGAAACTGCGTCGGAGGAAGCAACTTCAGGCCTTCTTTTGTATTTTAATTTGTCTTCAATTTCAACGATAATTCCATTGATTTTAAGTTGAGCTATCTCATCAAGTAGATCATAATAGTAGCTTTTCTTTTCTAAATGATGTTTTACGTCTATATGAATAGGTCGAAACGCTATTTTTGGTGAATCTTTTATTTCAACTAAAGGCAAACCTAAATCTTGACTAATAGCATCTTTTAAAATTTGATTCAGTGTTATAAAAGCATAAAATAGACCAGCCTTGTCTTGGGCTTCAATTTTAATCTTCTTAACCCCAATTTCAAGTGAATATGATTCCGAAATTCTACTTTCTATGGGCAATATGCTAAACTCCACTTGAGAGTTCTCAGCTTGATTAGCAATTCTTATTTTTTCAGATAACCCATAACGAATTGGAAGTGAATCTCCGGTTGGACTGTATGCAAATTTTAGCATACTAACATCTAATGTTGAAATTTTATTTGTAAAATTACCTTCAGCTACAGAAGGAAGTAAAGCATAATTATTTGTTGATTTAGAATCTGGTGAAGAACATCCAACAACACCTATAATCAATGTTAGAGCTATTATTTTTAAATGCATGAAATGTTTCATAATTGAAAGAATATTTTTAAACTTTACCTAAGTTAAAAAAAACTAAAAGAAAGTCACACTAATAATAAAGACTTATATTAGAAAAAACCTTTGTTATAAATTCTTTAGTTTTTATTAGCTTTAAAATATGAGGTATATTCTTTTATTATCTTTTATAATTGCTTTTAGTAGTTTTTCAATTAAATCAGAGTCTCATTTAAGAAATTTTCAGAATGAAATTAAAAGACCATATAAAATTATAGTCGATTCAATTGAACGTGAATATTATTTACATATCCCTGACAATCTTCCCAATAACGCACCATTAATAATGATTTTTCATGGCTATTCAGGTAATGCATTTAATACTATAAAAACAACTAATTTTAATCAATTAGCTGATAAAAATGGATTCATAGCTTGTTATCCTCAAGGTTTAATTGATAAAGAAAATAATGCATTCTGGCAAGTAGGTTATACGTTTCATAAAGACATTAATGTTGATGACGTCAAATTTATTCAAAAATTAATCGAAAAGCTTCAGTCAGAATTTCAGCTGAGTAAAAAGAATGTTTTTATGACTGGATTTTCTAATGGTGGTGATTTTTGTAATTTATTAAGTTGTGAAACAGATGGACTTTTTAGAGCAACAGCGCCCATAATAAGTTGTTTTATGGAGGAAATTTTCAATAATTGTCAATATGCTAAACCAATGCCAACATTAATGCTTAATGGCACAAAAGATTCAATTACTTTTTGGGATGGAGATATGAGTGATTCTCAAGGATATGGATCTTATATTTCTACAAAATCAATGATTAATTTTAGGTTAAAACAAATTCAGCATGATAAAGTCATTAGAGATACTCTAATTAGCCCTGATTCAAATGAAAAAACACTTGTTGCATTAGATAAATACAGTTCCTCTATATCAGAAAATCAAGTCTGGATGTATTCATATCTAAACGGAGGACATGGCTATCCAGACTATTTAAATTTAGAGGAACAAATTTTCAGTTTTTTCAATATATATTTGGACAAATAATAGCAGAATTTTCAAGGGATTAATGTTTTTATTATTTTACCCCATGCATCATTCTAACTATTTTATTATTTGCAAGTATCATAATTATTCCTACTACGATAGGAATTATAGTAAAAATCAAGAAAAAGAAACTCATTCCATAATTCTCAACAATTGGATCTATATAACTCCCAGTAATTCCTGCAGCAAAATTGGCAATAAAATTAGCAACAAACCATACCCCAAACATTAAACCAACTAAATTTTTTGGAGCTAATTTACTAACATAAGAAAGTCCTACTGGAGAAATAAATAACTCACCCATAGTATGGAAAAAATAGGCTAAAATCAAAAAGACCATACTTACAGATGCCGTCTTGGCTCCCAATGGAATATTAAATGAACCGAAAGCAAGAATCGCAAATCCTATAGCTAATAAAATTAGACCAAAACCAAACTTATAAGGACCTGAAATATTGTACTTACTCTGCCATATTTTTGATATCAATGGAGCAAAAACTATTATGTAAAATGAATTTAAAATTCCGAACCAAGAAGCGGGGATCTCTGTAGATGGGTTACTAAATTCTCTGTTAAGCATCCAGATAATTATTAACCAAATAATTAAAAAACTTGAAATTAAAAATATACTTGAAATTTTATAAACTGAAAAAACATTCAAACATAGTAGATAAGTTATATAACTTATTATTATCATTGGAACTATTGTAATTAATGAGTTAAATATTTTAAAAACCAAAGCACTATTTCCCTCAAGTATTCTATCTGTATAATCAGAAGCAAAAATTGTCATTGAACCACCTGCCTGTTCAAATGCCCACCAAAAGAAAATTACACAAAAGGAAAAAATAATAATAACAAGCAGCCTATCATATACGATTTTTGATGAAATTTTTTTATTGTTGTTTAATGAATTATCAATTTGTTTCCCTGAATAGATATCTTTTTCAAAAACTCCAATATTTCCAAAAATTTTCTGAGCATAATAAAATTGTAACATTCCTAAAAACATAAAAACTCCGGCCAAACCAAAACCATAGTGCCATCCAATATTTTCTCCAATATATCCACACAATAAAATTCCCAGAAATGCTCCTGAATTAATTCCCATATAAAATATTGTGTATCCAGCATCTTTATCCTGTCCCTCAGTCTTATATAATTGACCTACAATTGAACTTATGTTTGGTTTAAAAAAACCGTTACCAATTATTAAGAATATTAAACCTAAATAAAGAAAAAGATTGTCAAGAACCTCAAATGCCATTGATGCATGCCCCAAAGTCATGACAAATGCCCCTAATATTACTGCATTTCTATATCCTAAAAACTTATCTGCAATAAGACCTCCAAAAATTGGAGTTATGTATACCAAACCAGTATAAATACCATATAATGCTAAAGCTTCACTTCTTTCCCATCCCCATCCTCCGTCATTAAATGAAGAAACTAAAAAAAGAACTAAAATTGCACGCATGCCATAATAAGAAAAACGCTCCCACATTTCTGTAAAAAATAAAATGTATAATCCTGAGGGATGTCCGAGAATTGTTTTTTGATTAAGCTCACTTCCGTTAAATGTAAAATCCATTGTGTTGGTTGTTATTTTGTCAATATACCCAAAATTTAGTACATCCAGTCTACAGTAACATGTGTTATCATTTGATATCTAAAACAATACTTTTTATATTAGTGATATAAACATAAATCAATGACTGTAAATCAAGATAGACGCAAATTTATCCAAAACACTTTAGCCATTTCATTAGGACTGCCTCTTATAAGTCATAATTTGTGGTCTCATTCTCCATCTTTAAATGATAAAATAAAAATATCATTACAATGTGTTTCTTTTGCTAATTCATTAATGAATGGTAAAATGTCAATCCTAGAGTTTCCTAAAGTAGTAAGAGAAGACTTTAATATTCAAGGTGCAGAATATTGGAATATACCAATGATTCAAAAAAGACGCGATTCAGAATTCATCAAAGAACTAAATAAAAAAACATCTGATTATGGTCTTGAAAATACTCTAATGTTAGTTGATTTATTTGATTTAAAAACACGAGAATCGAAAAGTATTTGTGATAAAGACCCTAAAATAAGAAATGAAGCTATTGTGGAGCATAAGGAATGGATTGATGTAGCAAAATCAATTGGTTGTAGTTCAATTCGAGTTAATTTATGGTCTAAGGAAATGAACGCAAAAGAAGTGAAAAAAATTAGTGAAGAAGGATTAGGAAAGCTTCTTGAATATAGCAGTATTAACGACATGTCTATTGTAATAGAAAATCACGGTGGATTCACTTCTGATGGATTATGGTTAGTTGATTTAATGAAAAGTATAAATCATCCAAACTTAGGAACTTTGCCTGATTTTGGTACACTTAATTTTTGTATTGAAAGAGCAAAACCTAGAGAAGGAGAAATGTATAGCCCTAATTGTCTTAACCAGTACGATAAGTACAAAGGAGTTGAGGAAATGCTTCCATATGCAAAAGGTATAAGCGCAAAATCTATTAATTTTGATATAAATGGGGATGAGATAAACACAGATTTTGAAAGAATGATCAAATTAATTAAATCATCCTCTTTTGAAGGCTATATGGCTATTGAGTATGAAGGAGCATTAATGCAAATGTTTGGAAGAGATCCATCAAATTATTTATCTTCTCATGAGGGTGTTCTAGCAACAAAGAAACTTATTGAAAAATATATCTAGAATAGAAGTAGCATAGGGGAGTAGACTAATTTACTTGCCAATACAGAAATTAATTTATTCTTAGTAAGCTTATAAACCATAAAAAACCTCTGTCACTGATTTGATATTCAATGAATTCATATATTTAGTCTCACACAAAAGTTACCCATGGAAAAAGCACGGTTTTACCTAGTCAAACTTCCCGTAATATCTGTTGTAGTATTTTTCTTTTGTTGTGTTGTAGCCGCGATAATTTATCCTGGGTCTCACAAAGAAATCATTAATTATGAGTCAGAGGTGTATTCATTTACACACAACTTTCTTAGTGAATTAGGTAGTTTAAAGACTAATACAGATGAAACAAATCCGAAAATCCTTCAAGAAAATAATACTCCTTCTATGATTCTTTTCAATGGAAGTTTGATTTTAATTGGTGTTACCCTTATGCTCTTTTACATTGAATTTAAAAAAATATTTACTCTTATTAAAGATTCATATAAAGCAAGGTTTTATGCAAAAATTACTTTACCAGTTGGGTTATTAGCCGGTTTTTTTTATGCAGGTGTTGGTTTTGTGCCACACGACCTTCATTTTACTACTCATGTGTTTTTTGCAAATTCTGCTTTTTTAACCCTTTTCTTTCTTTGCATTTTGCATAGTATTACAGTTTATTATTCTAACTTTCTTAGCAATAACTATGTTATTGGATACATTTCCTTTTGTGTTGTGCTTTTCATTTATTTATACATTATCTTTTTTGGCCCACAAATTGGACCAGGAAAAATATTCACCGAAAAAGAATTGATGTTGCAGGTTATCTCTCAAAAATCTATTGTGCTAACATTTATGGCAGCAATTTTACATCAGGTCTATGGATTCAATAAGATTCTAGCGAACAAATAATAAAATTTAATTTTTTTGCTAAACAAGCATTAATTAGGCTATATAGAATTATACCAGCCATAGTCTAAAAAGAAAATGGATTTAATTCTAGGGATGGGTGACTTATTTCAAAGTTTTAGGTTGGGATTTTTTGATTAATTTTATAATCTCTTTTATTTAAATCATAAGTCGTTTTCTATTAATAAACCAATTTTTATTTATCCCAGAATTTTGAAGAAATTAATTTTGTTAAATAGAATTTTATTTTTTGTCATTTTGATAAACTTTAATTTTCTATTGGCACAAAAGATTAATGATTCTACTTATGTGAAGTTTACAAATCAAAAAATAATAATTGATGGAATTGATAATGAAACTGATTGGAAAATAGCAGAAATTAAATCAAACTTTTGGCAGTGGTTTCCAACTGATTCTTTAAAAGCCTTAAATCAAACGGAAATTAGATTTCTTTATGATTCAAATAATATTTATGTATTTATAAAATGCTATGAGGATAAAAATAATACTATAATATCGAGCTTAAGAAGAGATATGGGGAGGTTCTCAGATTTTTTCCTTTTCACTTTAGACACCTTCAATGATTTAACAAATGCCTATGCATTTGGAGGGAATTCAGTTGGTGTAAAAAAAGATGAGATTATATTTAATGGCGGAAGAACCCTTGGTAAAGACTCGAATTGGGATTGGGATGCAAAGTTTGATTTAAAGACTAAGGTTTATGAAAATTTTTATACAGCTGAAATGAAAATACCATTAAGTTCAATAAGGTTTTCAAACAATAGTAAGTTATGGAAATATAATGTATATCGGAGAAGAATTAATGACAATGAATTTTCAACATTATTTAGAGTTCCACAAGAACAGTCTTTTATAAACCTGTCTTACTCAAAACCCTTAGTCTTTGAGAAACCCTTAGGAAAATCAAAAACACCAATTACGATTATACCATATATCAATTTATTAAAATCCAATAATTTTGAGATAGGTAGAAAAACAAATGATTTTCAATATGGGGGTGACGGTCGTATTTATATTGGAACAGGCTTGAATCTTGATGTTACAATTAACCCAGATTTTTCCCAAATTGAAGTTGATGATCAAATTATAAACCTTACCCGATTTGCATTAAGATTACCAGAAAAAAGACAGTTTTTTATTCAAAATAGTGACCTTTTTAGTGGTTTTGGAGATATTTATGAAAACCAACCCTTTTTTACAAGAAGAATTGGAGTGACTAAAGATATAAATGGGAATACTATTCAAAATAAAATTCATGCCGGAATAAGATTAAGTGGAAAACTAACTAATAAGCTTAGGGTCGGCTTGTTAAATATGCAGACGGCTGAAGATGAAACGAACTTAATCCCATCTAACAACAATACTGTGCTCTCTTTTCAGCAAAGCATATTTTCTAAATCAAATTTTAAATTTTTATTTGTAAATAGGCAAAAAACAAGTGAAAATAATTCACTGCTTAATCAAGATAAATACAATCGAGTGTTAGGGGTCGATTATAATTTTATATCAAAGGATGATAAAATTAGAGGGAAAGTATTCTTCTACAATACATTTTCCCCTTCTGTTAACAAAGAAGGGTTTTCTACAGGAGGATGGTTTAACTATAACACAAGGGAGAATCGTTTTAGAACTGCTTTTTTTAAAACAACTCCAAATTTTACAAGTGATTTAGGTTTTACAAGGAGAACAGATTTTAAAAAAAACTACACTAGTTATAATAGAGTTTTTTATCCAAAATCAAAATCAATACAGAGCATCGAATTTGGTCCACAGCTCTATTATATTGATAAACCAGGTCTTAATAATCAAGTAACAGATAGAAGATTAAGCGCAAATCTTTCATTTAATTTTAAAAATATGTCTGGAATTGATTTTGAATTTACAAATAGCTATATTTTTTTAGAAAATAATTTTGATCCAACGGGGGCGAATGAAAACTCTCCAATAAAAAGAGGGGCATATGAGACACGCCAAATCGAAATTGAATATGGATCTACTAACAGAAGAAAATTTAGATTCAAATCAAATATAAATATTGGGGGATATTTCAATGGCGAAAAATATTCCATAAGTAATAATTTCAATTTTCGCATTGATAAGTTGATGCAAGCAAGCCTAAAGTTCCGTTATGATAAAATTGATTTACCTGATCCACAAAAATCGGTTGCCTTATTTTTAATAAGCCCAAAAGTAGATTTCACCTTCAGTAAAAACATTTTTTGGGCAACATTCGTTCAGTATAGTAATTTTTCAAATTCTTTAGGAATAAATTCTAGATTTCAATGGCGTTTTGCTCCTCTATCAGATTTATTTTTGGTTTATACGGATAATTCCAACTATATTGAAAACGACTTTATTCCTAATTTTAGAACAATAAATCTAAAAATAACCTACTGGATAAATATTTAAATTCTTTTTAACATTAATAACCTAAAATCTAAGAGCTCTTTACCAGTCATTTTTAGCCCCTTAAGCATAAGAGTGCCCTTGCCTTTTTTTAAATCAATTACGCCCATTTTTAAGGGTATAAAATCTTTGACATATGATTCAATTCTGGGAGATCTGTCATTTTCTTCTCCATACTCTTTGGGATCATAGAATTTTGTTATCTTTTTAGATATACTAGAGTCTAAAAAACTTAATTCGATTTCAGATCCTAATGCATCCTTTTTACATGTATAGTAAATAATCGCCTCAAACTTTCCATCTTCAGGAACTTCAGCGTTCCATGTTATGGTGTCTTCTATATTTACCCAATTAGTCATATAACTACAATTTGGATAATAATTAGATCGTTTAATTAATCCATTAGCCTTCGCATCACGTGCTGGAATTTGTGTGTTTTTTAATTCTGGATGGCCGATTATAAATGCTCTTTTATCCTTTAAACTTATATTTGCTAATAATTCTTTCTTCCATTCGATTTTAGCTTTTTTCATAACCTCAAATATCCCATTATAAGTCCTAGAGACATTATTTAGCTGATTCGGATCATCATTCATATTATATAAATTATTTTCATTATCAAGTCTAAAATCTTGACTCCTTAAGCTCAATCTTCCTCTCCAATAATTATATATATATCTTTCTTGCCAATCAACATCATTCTGATAAATAAGTTGTCTTAGGTTGACTCCGTCCAATTTGTTCTTAGGCTTAACTTTTATTCCAGATAAGTCAATCAAAGTTGGTAATAAATCAATCCCTGATGCAATCTTATATACTTCTTTGCCGCTCGGAATATTTCCTTTCCAACTTATAATCATAGGTGATCTAGTTCCTCCTTCATCAGTAGATCCTTTGATCCCTTTCATTTCACCATTCCATCTGTGCCCATTGGGTCCATTATCCGACAAATAAATAATTATTGTATTATCAATTATTTTTTGAGATTCCAAGGTTTCAATAATTCTTCCAACATTCCAATCAATATTCTCACACATTGCTAATGCGGCTTTAGAATGATTTTCACCTTTACTATTTGTACCTGAATATTTATCATCAGGTATATTTGATAACGTTCCTTTTTGAGTTAAATCTTTGTTTTTGAATTTATTCCAATATTTATCTGGTACTTGCATTGGGCTATGTGGGGTATTATATGGCATATAAAGGAAAAATGGATTATTTTTATTTTTTATAATAAATTCTATTCCGTGATTTGTTAAATCATCAGTAATAAAACCTTTTCCTTTTACTAATTCTCCGTTTTTTTCTAAAATGGGGTTGAAATAATTCCCCCAATGTCCTGAACAAAAACCATAAAATTGATCAAAACCTCTAGTATTTGGATGATAAGGAGCTTGCATTCCGTTGTGCCATTTTCCATATGCAGCAGTTCTATATCCTGCGGATTTAAACAGATCTCCTATTGTTTCTTCATCAACATTTATTCTTTCACCACCAAGAGATACATCATAAACCCCTGTTCTAGTATGATGTCTTCCAGTTAAAATTTCTGCTCTAGTTGGCGAACATACTGGGCTAACAAAAAAGCGATCAAATCTTACACCGTTAAGAGCAATTTTATCAATATTTGGTGTATGTAGATCTTTGTTTCCATTTAAACTTAAGTCTCCCCATCCTTGATCATCAGTTAAAATAAGAATTATATTTGGGTGCGCTTGAGATTCAATATTTGAATTACATGAAATAAATATTGAAAGAAGTAATGATAGCAAGATCGTCATTATTTATCAAGTTAATTTAAGTTTATTATGTAATCTACAAAAAACCCCCTATTTAGAAGGGGGGATTATTTGATAGTTAAAATAAAGTTATTTTGTTCCAATAATAATTTCAGTAATATTTCTATGATTAAATCCATTTGGTAGATTACTCAAAAACTTTTCAACCAAGTCATTGGGTATATCTAAAACTGCACCTTGATTTGCCATGTGCTTCATTACTCCTTCCATTGTGTCATACATATCCCAGTAGAAAATATTACTATCATTGTGTTTGTCTTGAGGGGCAATTATTGTAGCTACTCCCCATCCAGTCATGCCAGTTTTTTTTGAGTTTTTCTTAAAAATTTTGCCAGTCTTTTTTCCAAGTTCAATAGCAGCTTGAATATCGTTTACTTTTCCGTCATTCAAGATGATGTATTTTCCCTGTCCAGTATTAAATTCATCTTGAGTCATAAAATGATATATACCACTTTTGGAGATTCCATTACCTTTGAGCTTATTAGATTTAAATCCGAATTTATCTTCGAATTTTCCCCAAAAAGGATCTTCTTTGTGGGCTACCATTTGCTCTATATTATCGAAAGCATGTACCCAAAAATAATTGAATTTATAATCCTCTGCATCACCAATTCCTGAGACTCTTTTTAATAAAGCCCACCCTCTCATCTTTCCGCTGTCAACATAATCTTGAGCAAGTTTAGAATTGTATTCTATTTCTTGACTTTCAAAATTTTCCTGATTCTTATTAGGTACGTGAACTCCATGGAGAACAAAAGTCCTCTGAGCGGATAAACTATTTGAGTATATAAACAGAATAGTAAATAATAAAAAATATATTTTTTTCATTTTAATTGATTTATGATTAATAAGCTGCTAATATAATCAATCTACTTTCCAATACAGAATTTACCATTTACAGTTCTTATAGTTTTTAAGATTGTAAGTATTTAAGGGAAAGAGTAAAAATTAGTGGCAAAGCAAATCTCTATGTGAAACCTGAAATATACTTGCCAATCAAATCATCCGTTATTAAAGTATTTTCGTTTTAACAAATGAATAGCTAGACCCTTGTATTATATATTTTGAAATTTTTGAAATTCTTAAATGAATCCAACAAGACAAATTAATTTCAATATTCCAAAAAAAACTTCTTCTGAGTTTTAAATAAGTTTCGAAATTGGAATCTCTATAATGAAAACAATAAGGCTGAAAATATGATTCAATAATTTTATGATGTTTTTTTAGAAAAGATTGGGCGGAGTTTATAGAGAAAAAATGTACATGACCCCATCTTTTTTTTTGTTTTTCATAATATTTAAATGACTGAGTTAAATTTTTTAAATAATCAAATAAATTTTTTTCAATAGGAATATTATAGATGATATTGTCACCCAAATAATTTAAGTATTTTGCTACGGATTGCTTGTTTTCAATATGTTCAATAACGTCAATCATAAGAATTAAATTATAATTTTTTTCAGTATATTCTTCAATAGAACAATTTATTATTTTTTTTATCTGTGGATTATTTTTTTTTTGGATTTTAAGCATTTGAGTTGATAAGTCAAGAGAATGAAATGTAACAAGGTTACCTTTCTTTTGAAAGTATTCTAATACAAGTTTTCCTATGATTCCTGCACCACCGCCAATATCAAGAATTTTTATTTTATTTTTTTTTACTACTACTAAATCTAAAAACTTTTTAACGTTTTGGAATTTGAATTTAGAGTCTTCAGTATGAAGTGTTGGGTTTTTCTCTAAGTAACTATTATCGTTATAAATATCTTTCATGGAATTATTTCATCATTATATAAAACTTCAAAAATGTAGTTACTTTCCAATACAGAATTTAATATATCCACTGTTTATAATGGCTAAGCTATTTTTCGTACACGTTTTCTTACATCCTCACTGCAAATAAATGAAAATAAGGGAAAATAAGCTTCTAGTATTTACCTTTTTAATATAGTACAAAAAAATTATTGTTAAAGATGAGGAATAATTAATAACGCTTGTTTATTATTGCATTTTTAATTTTGTTTGTGTTTTATGAAAACTTACATAGTCAAAGGTTTTGTTTGTTGCATTTTATTTTCAGTTTCCGTCTTTTCACAGGAGGATAAGATTAAAACTTTTTTGAAATGTAGTTGTGATGCACGTTATATTCAACAAAAAACCTTATTTATTGACTATGTAAGAGACCAGAATCTTTCAGACCTTGACGTATTTGTTTTTGAGATAGGTAATGGAAGTGGGGGTATAGAATATACTTTTAATTTTTATGGGAAGAAAAAATTTAATAATAGAGAGGAAAGTGTAGCCGTTTTTCTTGACCCCATCCTTACATCAAATGAAAGAAGAGAAAAGCTCTTAAATACCTATATGTTGGGGCTTGCTTTTATGCTCCAAAACACAAAATATGAGGAAAATTTTG
>Ga0315330_10002358_pt1 | contig 12927 bp, 7 predicted proteins | sample M140m34915metaG_FD_203453 | JGI IMG/M metagenome (GOLD analysis project Ga0315330, IMG submission 203453) | Ammonia-oxidizing marine archaeal communities from Monterey Bay, California, United States - M1 40m 34915 | ecosystem: Environmental > Aquatic > Marine > Intertidal zone | place: USA...
AGCTCAGTTGGTAGAGCACCTGACTGTAGTTGTGTAAAAACAAACGTCTCAGCAGACATCAGGGTGTCCCCAGTTCAAGTCTGGGAGCGGGGACCAGTTGACTTCGAGAGTGGAGCCTGTGGCACATGTGGAATGCGTGGGATATGTGGACGGAGATTGAATGGATATAATTTGTAACAATGCGAACAAGCGACTAATCAAATTCTATGATGAAGTAGCCATTGACTGTGATGTGCTGTTGGTGCAAGAATGGGCCGGCCATGCAAGCAAAAATGTCTTGCAAAAAGAGCATGAATTCCCCTCACATGCTCACCGACATGTCACGAAGTATCTTCTTGCAGAATCCAAGTTGGGGCTGGAAGTGTTGTACACTGAGGACCGCATTCAAATTCTGAAGATTGAAGACCGCACGATTGCAAACGTGTACTTGCCAGCAGGAACAACTCGGGAACGAGCGGACTTCTTGGTTCATCTTCGAGATACAGTTCTCCCACAGTTCACGGATGTTTCACTGATTGTTGGCGATTTTAACCTCGCTCCAACGATTGAGGACGGATGGTACGGCAATGAAATTTCACCATGGACGAAGGCTTACGAACGCAAAGAGTTCGTCGAATTGTGTGAGCGGTACAACCTCACAGATCTCGGGCAACACCAGCCATGGTCAGCAACCTTTGAACGTATGAGTAAAGGGAAACTGAGTGCTTTTCGTTGTGACTTGGCGCTTGCTCATCCTCAGGCTTGGCAGTGGGTAGACTACCTGCATGACTTGCGAAAGAGTAAGAAAACTGACCATAGTGGTTTGAAAATAAGGAGCGTGACTCAATGAGATTTGCACCAGAAAAAACAGCAATCAATCGAATGGGTCGCGATGGCAACCCCAAAATGACCATGCCAACTCGTTTCTTATTGGAAAACGGGCCACAGGACTTGTTGACATCAGCAATCTTTCTAGGTGATTGTCGGGTCCTCGATTTCGGCGCTGGGAAGAGTTTCGATGCACAGCTGATAAGTGAGTATTTTGATCCTGATGAAGACCGCGAATATGCCTTAGACGTATCTTACGAAGGCGTGTCTTACGATCCCTATCCTCGTGAAGGATTTGAAGATCGTTCCGAGTATCCCAAAGGCAAATTCCAACTTGTTGTCTGTAACTTCGTACTCAATGTCTTGGAAACAGAGGAACAACGGCAAGAGGTCATTCAACAGGTATTTTCTTTTCTAAATACTTGGAAATATGCTATGTTCTCAGTTCGATCAGACAGCGAGATTAACAAGAAAAATTACGAAACAAAAGTCTCTGAAGACACTTTCATTTCAAAGAAGACGAAAGAATGGTACACTGTACAGAAAGGGTTCAGTGAATCGGAATTGGTATCCTTCATCAAGGAGACCATGAAGGGCCAAGGCCATGTTCGGCATATACCGCTCTCAAAGAAACCTTCCAAAGACTGCACCATGGTGCTCTTTCAAAAAGATATCAGGTTCAAATCCGGTGAAAGTCCAAAAAAGAAAAATGAGTCTACCTTGTAAGATGTAACCGCTTGTCGTCCGATGGAGAACTTTACGGTGGTGTAACTTGCTTCTCTTCACAATTATAGAGCAAGCACTCTGTGTAATAAATCAATGAACATTAAATACGAAAGTTCTCTGTACGAACTGTGGAGTTCATCAGAGGGTCTCTTTTACGGGAGTTTCACGACTCTATTTCGAATCGGGACTACGTTCAATTCTATGAAACTAACCAAGAAGAAGAAGAGATACTCAAACCTTCCAACCGTTTGATTTACGGTAAACCGCACGGGATTATAAGAAAACTGCACATCCATTTAGTTGCACACAAATCTTTCAAATCCCAGAATATAGATTTGTTCAAGGATATCGAAACATTGACGGGATTAGAATTAATGGAGGTCATAATTCAGATACAATCTCTAAATGACACCATCCAGTCTAGCCTTGAGAATTATCAAAGCGAAACCAAATTTGACAAGAATCTGCTTAGAGGCCTTTACAAAGCAGATTTTTTTAATAAATTGATGAAAAATCTGTTTGAACTTTATGGAGTTAATGTGACATACGAATCTCTTTTTTCCGATCCTGGTTTGTTTTCAATCAATTCGTTAGTCATCCTTCGGAATATTGGCTCAGTCCATGCGAATAAGGAAATGACTAGAGAAGAGATAGACAAAACTTTGTTGTGTGTAAAAAAAATTCGAGAAACATGGCAGTGTTTGAATCATAGCCAAGCCATGAAAATAATATCTACCCTTTACTATGTTCTTGGTTGCAATGATGGAATATGGGCAAAGCCTCCAAAAAGCATTTCAGAGATATGGACAAATTACCCCTCAGAGCCTACGTTAAGTGAAATGAGTACGACTTTAGATAAATTGCTGACCGCAAGAAGTTGGAATCACTATGTTGATCAACAAGGAAGGAAAGAAAACCTAATCACTGAATTGAAAAACGGGAAAATCGTCACAATATATGGCGAAGGAGCGACTGGAAAGACAGAACTCGTCTACCAAGCCTTGGGGGACTTGGTACATTCAGGTCAATTTAGATTTGAACATCTACTCCCATTCACGTTTAAGAACGATGTACAAGGAGAGATTACCGACACGGGTGAATTGAACCCTGCTAACACTCAAGGCTGGTTCGGCCGCTCGAAGTTTACTGAAATCGTAGAAGTACTCTCTCACAAATTACAAAAAACACCAACTGGGGATAGTTACGAGGAGAAAGTCGAACGTGCGATTGATTTCTTAATCGAAGGTGATGTATGCCTTGTTATCGACAATCATGAAACAGTTGATGCCCTGGATCCAGAAAAGCCGCTTGATAGTTTTCTGGCGAAGTTTTCGAATCATTCCAAGTTTTCGAATACCAATACGCGAATCATTATAACAACGAGAATTCGACCTAATTCTGAACGAACTGGGAAATCGATAAGAATGCTTTATCTCAATTCAAAAGAGATGGAAACGCTCAGTAGACAAAGAGCCATATGGCTTGCTTCAAGGCATCAAAATCATGATTTCCACCTCGCATTACAGAATGAAAATCAAAATCATTGGGATGATTTGGCAAATTGGTTTTCGAGTGAACTACATGGGGAACTTGAGCGAGATTTTGCGGGGCACCCTCGAGTTGTTTTTACAGCAGTCTATGCTGCAATGTTCAAAAATCCAAACCGAGAACCATTGAAAGATATCGTTGCAGGATTGATACGAGGTATAGGAAGCGATCAAAACGAACCATCTGTACTCAAGAAATTAATGCACTACATTACATCTAATTCAATTTCATACATTCCAAAAATGGAAACTACCCACCGCACATTGCTTGAACTGGCACAGTTGCATTCGTTTACACTTCGTGATCTGATCGAATCCTGTGAAAGGAATTCTCTAGACTACTCTGAATTAATAAGGACTCTCGAAGACTTAGATTTAATAAGAAAAATAGAAGAAGAAGCTTATTCGTTTAGGACAGAGTATCACTCTAAGGAACTCTACGAGTACATCAAATTGGAATATGGAGTGGAGGAGTCTCTACAATCTCGATTCACTTGGTGGTCTGAAAAATCAAAACAGCTGAAGGATTTTCCACTAGCATGGAAAAATGTTCAACATTTATTGATTTTCGATAATGAAGGCCAGACCTCAGAGAAATTAAAACAAGAGCTGAATCTTCTAAACTCAGTAAAATTATATCCTCAACATTTGAAGGAAGTCGTATGGTTAACTCAACAAATGTGTAACCTCTTGTCTATGATTTCCACGAAGAACGAAAAATCAATTCTATTGGGGCCCATCGGCGAGTCAGAAGTCCGAGCCCATGAAAGAGAATTCACGACATTCTGTAAAAAATGTATTGAAAAGGCTCTCAATGGAATTCATTTACACATCGAGAGTACAAACTCAATTGGCGCAAAGAACTTTGAAACGATTACAGAGTTGCTTAGAGTCACCCAGCCGCAAGTTAAGGATGGAGAATTCGATCATTATCAAGATGGCGGGATAATTTCTGCCAATTGGAACAAGTTGTTTGGAAGCGTTTGTTCAAGGCTCCCGGGATATGAAACAGCGACAAGTGTACCTTTGCATACATTATGGAGAATGAGCGAAATGCTTGGTCATTCTGACATAAACCATCTGTACATTGGAACAAAAATTATTGGTAGAACTGGTGTTCAGCAAGATAAGAACATCGTTGAATTGTTTAGCACAACCCTCCCAGAACTTTATGATCACGAGCATTCAATCTTCTTTGATTCAAATGAATTTGATACAGTTGGTACCTTTTTGTGGAACAATAAGCATTCTTTTGCCGAAAATTCATTACAAAAAATGCTTCAATTACTAGCCAATGTTTCCCAAAAGAAAAAAATATTTTCTACATTTGACCTACATCTAAAGGATATTGAGTTGAGAAATTATGGATTTACAGGGTTTACAGCTTTGCGCAGAGAATGCGTTGAGGTCTGGACCGATGAGCAAGTCAAAGGAAAAGAGGCTATCATCTCAGTACAACTGCTTAGTCGCGCAGCAACAGCAGATGGTGATGAAGAACTCAAGCAACAATGCCGATTAATCAAATCCCCGGCTTGGATAGATGGGCATGACTTGTCTACTACGCGTGAACAAGTATCGGAACAAGTTTTCTCAACGGATTCTATCATTAATCTCTCAGATACAGAAATGTTTGACATCCTCGATAGCATTGTTTTCACAGAAATGGCGGCTGCCAATCTTTTCGGCATCGAACTAAAGCGTAAACTTGATTCGAGAGATATAAAGGGCAAATGGAAGGATTGGCGAAATCACCATTATATTGGGATGCCTGTTAAGGAGTTGATTCAAAAACTATCTAATTCTAAATGGATTGTCGAAACACGCTCAAAAGGTACTGCTGCAACTATTGTACGCACGCAACGGACTAATTCGCAACAAGAAAGTCAATCCCTACAAAATTGGGCAAAACTCACATCTATCGCACTCAAACAAAATAAGCCGGAAAGGAAACCAAAAACAAGAAAAGTTTCCGCACCGGCGCCATTTAGAAAAGCTAGAGTTATTCACTCTTTGAATGGCCATAAAGATCCTATATCTGCTGGAATAAGGGGCGAAGAAGAATAATTCTTGAATCGACAAACTAAGTTCACTTACGAATTGAGTAACATACCTTGCCGAACGACCAACATGACTGAATCGGATCTTTAGTTTGCGATTTCGGAAGCCATTCGCAGGAATTTGCTCGACTTTCCACCAAAACCAGTGAATTGAATGGCTTCATCATGAATTGCGTACTCTTCTGTTGGCGAATCCTCTAACCACGTCTCCTCCATGCTGGAGTGGTACCGTTCAGTGATGTAGTGCAACTCCTGATTGCTTGAACCGCGCCATAGAAGGCCTTGATCGCGTAGTTTAGCGATGTATGGTCCCGTGGAAAGCATGTCAGAGTGTTGAATCAATTCTCGAACACTCTTCTCCTCACTTTGCAGGAGAGTTTGGTATTCATGTCCTGAAAAGATAAACACCGTCAATTCAGGTCGAACCCGTTTCATTTGGCTGATGATGTCGACCAGTGCACCGGCTTGTTCGAATGGTTCGCCACCACTGACTGTGATGCCCTCGATGTCCGGTATGGATAGAATCCATTCCACAACTTCAGAAGGTTCCACAAGAGAATTGGCCGAGTGAGGGTGGGTTGGTGCGCTGTAGCAACCAGGACAACCAATGGTACAACCTTGAACCCATACCACTGCACGAACACCAGGGCCATTGGCGCGACTCCGACTCATGGTCGAAGATACGTTCAGCAACAACCCAGTCATGCCCTCACTCCTCTAAATTGAACACTGAATTGCCTTTTCCATCGCCACTCACACGTAATTTGAGGCGTCGAGTTTTCAGTTGATGGAGGTGATCGAACAGGTAGAGGCTCATTGGATTGACGAGTTTCTGTTCGATGATGTTGATCAGCCCTCGCCCTCCATGCCCGACCTTGCCTGCACCCACAAGTTCTTGCACGTGTGCTTCGTCAAGGATAAGCTCAAGATTGAATTGGTCCAGCAAGTGTTCCCTGATGCCGTTCAATTTCCCGGACATAATGGCAGAGCGAATACCTGGGTCATTGATGAAATCGAACACAATGATATTATCGCCAAATCGGTTCAACAATTCTGGACGCCCAAGTGTGTCGTTGAAGTGGCCTTGAACCGCTTGTTGGAAATGCATTTTTGTTGCCTCCATACTTGAGGTTGGATCCGCTTCACTGGCCCCGATGTTCGAAGTAAAGACGATGACCGTTTCTGAAAAGTGCACGGTCTGTCCACGCCCGTCAGTGAGTCGCCCATCCTCCAAGATTTGCAGAAATTTATCCAAAACTCGTGGATGAGCTTTCTCAATTTCGTCAAACAGAAGAACAGAAAATGGCTTTTCGGCCACTGCATTGGTTAACTGACCCCCCTCCTCAAAGCCCACATAACCAGGCGGTGCGCCAATTAAACGTTGATCGGCATGCTCCTGACTAAATTCGGACATATCAAAACGAATGCAATTATTTTCGTCACCAAAGATAAACTCGGCGATCGATTTAGCAAGTTCTGTTTTTCCAACACCGGTTGGCCCAACAAAGAACAACGTTCCCTTGGGCTTCGTCATCTGTCGAGAGTGCTGAACGCCAGCAAGGCCAAGGAACGCACGGATGATCATGGTGACCACCCGATCAACCGCTTCATCTTGCCCTTTCACTCGTTGGCGAATGATTTCTCCCGCCTTTGCCACTCGGTCCTGGTCGAGTTGTGTCCAAGGGGATTCCTTCTCTCCAAAGCGGTAGAGGTTCACCAAGTCTTCAACGGGAAGTTCAGTTTGGCTTTGACGCGACAATGCGGCTAGGTTTCGCATGTCGACAAGGGACATACCGTCGGTCATTTCAGCCAAATGATGGAGCGAATCTCGCCCATCTTGTCCGGTTTTTAGGATGAAATCTTGGCGGAGATTTTCAACAGCCTTCCTGCGTTGGAGCAGATCTGGCGACGGGACATTGACAATTCGAATACGATCATCGTGATTGTAAAAGCGAGGTGGTAGCGTACCCAGCGTCGGCGTTATGATGACCAGTAGTCCGGTTGAACTGTTGAGAGCAGATCCGCGAAGTTGGCTGTTCGGTTGTTCAGAAATAGCCTTTCCAAGTTTTGTGAGATGGCCCCGCTCGTCCATGTCCTGCTGATTGGCTGTGGTGAGTAAGTGCTCTCCCCAATCGACGACAAACATTGGCCGCTGGGCTGAGGAGGTCGTCAACACTTGGCGCATTGCATCAAAAGCAAATGCTGGGTCCCGGTAGGCAGCAGGAGCGTTGACGCATCCTCCAATCGTCCCAGGGGCTTCGTCCAATGTCGAGTCGCCTAAATCATATTCATCCCCTTCTTCAGAAGGTGCATTTTGTTCCATCATGTCGGTGAACAGCGTCAAATGGCTCTGCTTTGGAAACCTAAGGCCATCGATGGCGTCCCATGTGCCCTGAAGGGAGAATCGGTCAGCAAGTGTATCGACGACGAGCTCGGACAATCGGAGTTGATTTCCATTGGTCGAAGGCCACAAATCACGTACATTTCCATACAAAATTAAGCATCGGCGAAAGCCAGATTCACGTTCAATTGTTCGTATCCATTCCATTTCATTCATGATTGTCCACCACCCATAGTGCGCGTGTTGCCACCGCTCGGGAATCCTTTACTGCCTTTGGAAATCTTGTCTGGGTTTTTCCAGTTGTGTTGCACTGGGCCAGTTGCGATGTTGAAATTCGCTTCCAATATTCCGAGCACTTCATCCAGATGGTCAGCGCATTTCCTTTCCAGGAAACCGTTCATATCGAACTCCATTTGCCCATCCAAATTCACTTCAAATCGAATGCTTCGGTTCGAAGGAAGCCGGCCGATCATCACCACACCACCCGTTTCTTTGTCGATGGTTGGTTTACCAACTGCAAATCCTAAATCTCGCATGGTTTTCATCAACGCAGTGAGAATTTCCCGCCGAAGTGTTTCATCCACTGCTCGCTTCATGTCTTCTTCATGAATCTCAAGAGCCGACTGGCGAAGTTCTGTAATTTGCTGCTGTAGGCCTGTGATTTGTCCTTTTTGAACGATGGTTGAGAGATCCTTTGTCCTTCGTATGAGCGTGTTGACTTGGTCAAGGGCTTCTGTTCGCTCGATGTCTTCGAGGCGCGCTTCCAGTTCGAGTTTGAGTCCAATGACTGCAGATTCTGCCATCCATTGTTCACGTTGCGAAGCGCCTTGTCGTTGACTCGAAGTCTCTGACAGACTCGATAATTTTGCCTGTTGCACATTCAGTTCATTGAAGACTGCGTCAATGTCTCCCGAGGCAGGTGTGTCTTTGGCTTTGTTCACAACAGCCATGATTTCAGTGATTTCTTCTTGCACCCATGCGGCAGTTCCGCTTTCTGCAAGTGTTCGCTGCGTTCGCTCAATGGCTTGTGCAAGAGCAGTGGTTTGTTGCTTTACCTTCCGCCGCCTGCTTTCTTCCTGCTTTCGCTCAAGCTCTCGCCTTCGTGCTTCAATTTGCGCTTGTGTCATACCTCGTGAACTCATTTCTTTTCCCCTCCTTTGCCTTTCTTTGCTTTCTTTCCAGACTGTGTCTTGGCTTGTGCTTTCGCTTCTTGATCTTTCTTTGCACGTTCAATCTTGCGTTCGAGATTCTTCTGCATTGCCTGGAGTTTAGTCTTGAACCGAGTCAATTTGGTGGTCTTGAGCGTCTTGTTTGCCATTTCATCAAGCCATGCCAGCATGTGTTCCTCTGTGCCCTGCCTCAGCAACCGAGTGCACCGTTCTGACAACCAATTTTCGAGTGTTGAAAGCACACGATCCCATTCAGGATGTGCTGAAATGAAGCGATCGAGTTCCCCAATTCCGGATTCAATTGAATTTAGGGAGAAGTCTTTTCCAAACCAATGTTCAAGTGCGGTTTTGAGCAATTTCTCTGTGTTTGTTTTCCCCATTCGAGTTAACGCTTCTTTGTTCGCTTTACCCAATCCGTTAAGCTGAACACTGAACTCACTGTGCTCGATGGTTCGTTTCCAACGTATGATTGCATTCTGTGGCGAGATCACTTCGAGGGTTTCACCAGCATGATTCACTTCCTCGAGGAGGGCCTCGAGTGTGGATTGTGTTGGGACTTTCTTTAACAGAGCCTCTGCAATGTTCCTCGCCTCTTTCTCAAGACCGTGGTTCGAAAGTTCCTTGCTGGCTTCAATCACTGCAGAAGGGATGGTGTATTGCAACGGGGGCTCGAGTGACTGGGCCCATCCCGATGCTGCATCTTTGAGGACTTTTTCTTTGATTGAATCCCCTGAGAGTCCACATTTGAGATCGGTGATGTTTTGGAGAGTTTCTGCCACATCAAAAGGAATTTCAGTATAGGTGATTGGAAGGCGAGTTTGTAGGCTATCAAACCACAAGGCCTGATTGAATTTGTGTTCCTTTCCAAAGCTTCGAGCCAAGTCGTGACACTGCTTGAGGTATTGATTGATTCCTTCGATTGAAAAATTCCATGAAAAGTTCTGATATTCGTCTTTTGTAGCCCATCGAGGGTCATCAATTGGGTCAGTCAAGGTGGCCATCAATCGCATCGTTTTGATGGCTTCTAAAGTGTGTGGTAAATCTGCATCCATGTCATGCTCGTGAGTGAGCATGTTCCTTCCCGCCTTTGTCTTTTTCAATTCAGCATGGAGTTTTTCGTCAATGACGTCAATCTTGCGTAAATCATTCAGCATGCCTGCGAGATCGGAAACCTGTCGACGGTTTCCAACAATGAGGTCCTTAACGATCAATTCCATATGGCGGTTGACTTCGAACCTTGTCATTGTACAATTTCCGATTAATGTGTCCTCTAAATTGGCCATTTCTTCCCATGGAATCGCCTGTTTTCGTTGACGAACAGCAGTCCACAGTGTGAAAAGATCACTGTTCTTCTCTGAGGAAGAGGCTTCGACAGCGACAGCATGGATTGAGCGCTCGATGGTTGCCCAACAATCCGCCTTTTCATCAGGGGAGATCTGGCAGTTATCAACAATTTCAAGAATTTCTTTAATGCCTTGAGTTGAGTTCAAGCAAGTGGATGCATATCGATCTACGAAGGCCTTTACTGCAGTGTGCATGAAGCTTAACCCGACGGGCCCAACAGCCACACTTAGTTTAGATTGGATGTTCTTAAAATCACCAATCATATCTTCCATATTGGTAGGTTTAATCCCTGAAATCATGGCTTGAATCCATTGATTCAAGTCCGCAGGAGCATTCGTCATGAGGAAGAGGTGTTCTGGACTCAGCAATGTTCGTAGGTATTCGTCAACTTTGGCGACAGTTTTTTCACCCCGTTCCTTTGAGTGACAAAGGACTGGAAGGAGTAACTCTTTCTGAGAGTCGAAGGGAATGCTAATGAAACCAGCTTCAAAGAATCCAGTGCCCATGGCAATTGTTCCAGGCGCCATAATGCTGTTTGTAGGGATGGTGAAACTCGGTGGCATGGAATTATCAGTCTGTTGTAATTTGTAATTTTTCTTTAGTTGTTTAGACAAACATACCATCGTTCGGGAAGTCAGGAGATTATCAAGGGATGAAAGAGGCATGTCGATGAGACGTGTCAGCTGTTCGTGCTCATGAACCACCAGAATACCTTGTTGGGTCCTTTCTTGCGCTACCATTCGGTCGAGGCGAACCAATGGACTAGCATTATTCACCGAAGTTTTGTTCATCTGTTTCGATACCTGCGGTAATGAGTTTGCAAGATGTTTAAGCAAACTTGGATGCTGTGAATTGAGTTGTTGCAAATGACTCTCAATCCAATGGACCCTCGGGACGTGCTGACGTTGAAGGTGAACTAGCCATTCTTGCTTCCGGTCTTCGTGTCCTACGGTGAGTGTAAAGTGGAGTGGCAAGTGGACTTCTCGATTTTCATGTGGGCTTTCCAAGACTTCGATTGTATTGATCTCAACCACTTCATTCGTATGGAGCGAAGACAGGACCCGCTCGATCTCACCTCGTGTGGGCTCGACTTGGGACCACTTGCCTTTTGGCTTGTTTTGCCATAAAGTTCCACCCTTTTCTGGCCAGCCTCCTTCGATTGCATCGTGCTCAAGTGCATTGCCGCCAATGATGTAAACCTCGCCAGTCGTCATGCATCGGGCAAACGAATAGATTTTCATCTCTGTTGGTTCCTTCAAGTACTTGTTCACAAGCGCCTCTTTGCCCAAGGCATTCACTTCAAATTTCATTCGAGTGAATCGATCCTCATCCTTCGTTTCAGTTGTTTGGTTGAGTTGATCAATTTGCTGCTGCAAAACGCTTCGTTTGCGCTTCAGTTCATTCAATTCCTCTTCATTGCCTCCGTCAACGGCCAATCGTTCCAAGACGTCTTTGAGCTCTTTATTGAGGTCTAAGATTGCATCATCGTTGGGATTTTTTGAATCCGGTTCCTCAACAGAATCAATGGTGTTACAAAGTTTGAGTGTCCTCAAGGTGGAATCAACCAAGAGCGGATCCAACCCAAATTGGTTGATGATGTCCCTCGCCGTGCACCCGGGAATAGCGTTGAAAGCCTTGAGAATATAATGCTCTAAGAGCGTTAATGAACGCTGCCTTGCGTGTGTGACTTCGACTGGGTACACTTGCATGAGCCAATGCCCGTCGACGGTGTGAATTGTCGACCTATCTTGCAATTGCATTGCATCAGACATCGCCTTGAGTCCAGATTCAGAGCAGGTTGCGGCCATCTAGCATCCCCCCTCGAATTGTGTTCCTCATTAAATCATGATAATATCGGGGCCATTCAATGTCCCCATTATCGCGCTTGATCTTGACGTTCACTCCACTCCAAGCCCAGCGGTTACCGAGCACGATAAGCAGGTTTTGAGCCCTTGAAAATGCTACATTGACGCGATTTGGTGATTTGGCGAAACCAGTGTATGGCGCTACGATCTTCAATTGATTCTTGTTTGCGGATTTGTTGACAAACACATTGTCATAACTAATCTTCGGATTACTTAACAACCTCTTCAATTTCTTAGCCTGCCCCTCATTTATTGGTTCAGAGCGGACCATGCTTACGATGACAATCGGGCTTTCCGCACCTTGGAAACGATCGACTGTGTCCACTCGAATGTTAAGGTGCTCCCAACGTTTTTCGGTTGTGTTTGAGGCACCTGCAAAGGCTTTTGAGTTGAATTGCATTTTTTGTCCCGCATAGAATGTGATGAATGCGACAGGCAGGGTGCCGTACTGATCAACATGGCGAAGGTGCGGGTGGCTCGCCCACTCTTCAATTGGGTGTGCTTTCTTCCATTCACCAACTTGTTCATTCAGCTCATCAAAGATGTACTCTGCTAGGGCAACTTCCCGCTCGTTCACGTAGGTGTATCCCCTTTTCTTTTCAGCACAATAGGTATTGTTCCGGGTCAATGATGAATCGACCCAATACATGTGCCGTCGAGGGTGAATTAACTCCGATCCTTTATTCTCAAGCCCATAATCATCTTTCTTCCGGATTAACAAGCCGTGTTGTTTGTTGGCCGTTTGTGCCTCGGAATCGAGCCCACATTCTAGTTTTCCTTCATAGAATGGATTGATGGCTCGCATGATTTGTTCGTGCATCCTGTATTGGATGTTCAGACTCGATTTCAAGGAGGAGTCAGCTTCAATGAAGTGCCGTTCGAACAAGGCAGTGGTCACCATGTCCCTAAATCGCCCCTTTCCTTCATCGTCATACGTATCATCATCCTCCGAAGTTTTCTTTTTCGGATCGTTGAATTCAGGAGCAAGTTGCCGATGATCGCCTACCCAAATCACCTTTCGACCGAGTAAACTTGCTAGAATAATTTCTGGAGGAGTCGCCTTGCTGATTT
>Ga0315330_10002362_pt1 | contig 12914 bp, 14 predicted proteins | sample M140m34915metaG_FD_203453 | JGI IMG/M metagenome (GOLD analysis project Ga0315330, IMG submission 203453) | Ammonia-oxidizing marine archaeal communities from Monterey Bay, California, United States - M1 40m 34915 | ecosystem: Environmental > Aquatic > Marine > Intertidal zone | place: USA...
GCATGTAGAATTAGATACTGAAAAAGAAAAAAGAAGAAAAAAACAAGAACAATGGCGTCAAAAACAACTAAACATTTTTTATCGTACTGGAAAACCTATATATAGAGTTACATTAGATACGCAATTTTTACGTACTAATAATACACCTCATTATTTTATTGAAAAAGAGAAATGGGAAACTTAATTAATGTTTAGTGTATAAATAACTGTAATTTTTCATAGGAACATATGGTTCACCAGTTATAAATGACCATAAATATACACCTACATTATACAAATTACTTTCCAATAAATAAATTATAAATGGGTATAATGCTAATGCTATAATTATTAACAATTTTGTTTTTAAACTATAATCATACTTTGTGAGTAATTTATAAGATATGACTAAAACACATAGAAAATATACATATGTTAAAAATGTATTTAATAATGTTAAACCATTAACAGTATCTTTTTGAAAATTTTTCTTTTTTTCATATAATAATTCTTTGTCATATACCTCTTTCTCTTCGTCTGTCATTATATTATATAATTATACTTTACTATATCCATTAAACTCATTTGGTGAATTGGGTGGTACTATATTATGATTGTATTTCAATCTTTCTGTTGTAAACGGTTCGTTTTCAGTTTTCTTTGGTATAGTACATTTTCTAGATGGTTCATCCCAAATAGTACCTATATCACAACATTCTGCACCAACACATCCACCCGTGCTAATACTACCTAATAAATCACCTGATTTGGCAGCTTTTTCTTTACTACGTTTGATTTGTTCAGGTGAATCTATTGCAGGTTTATCTAAACTTAATTTATTATAATCTAAATGTGACCTTTTATTTATGTTATAGTACATTTGAAATATTTTTACAGCTGATATTGAACCAATTATAATCACTAGTATTTGAGGTATAATATCTGGTAAAAATTCTATTTGACGACCACCTATAATAATTACTACAATTATGAATAAAGTTATAACAAAAATATACAAAATATTATTATATTGTTCTGTACGTAATCTATTACTTTCGTTAAATTCTATAAGACGTTTTTTCGTTGTTAAGTTATTTTCTGTAATATCAATATTACTTTGAATACGTTCTTTTTCATTCTTTATTATCTCTTTAACCTCGTCTTGTTTTAATAATAATGCATTATTTGCATCATCTGCATTTTCAATATTAGCTTTTAAATTATCTACTATATTTTGAAGGTTTGTTGTATTATTTTCTAGACCAGAATTATTTTTAATTGCATCTGTATTTAATATCGTACTTAAACTAGATAATATACTTAGTGTTTCGCTTTGATTAGATTGTGAAGGCATTATATATTATAATAATATTATTATAATATTATTATAATATTTTATAAAATTAAATGTATAATGTTAATACAACTAAAGATGCCAATGCAATAGAACCTAATATATATGTTTCAGTATTAGTATTATTTAATTGTTTTAGATCAGTATTCATACTATCTGCAACAGTTTGTTTACGTTTACCATTTGAAGGTATTTTACCATAATTGTTTTTAGCATATATTTCACTCGTATTTAATTTGTTATGTTCATCTAATAAATCATTTAATTCGCCCCAATTTGCCATTGCCGTATTTTTACCGTTTTCAAACTTTGTTAATTCATCTTTTATTGCTGTTAAATCATCGGTAGTATATCCTTCTATAACTTTTAATTTATTTAAATCCAAAAAATTATCAATTGTATATGGTTGATATGACATTTTCTAAATAATATTATAAAATACTAACATATAATATTATAATTCAATAAATGTGTAATATAACAAACTACTAGCTAAAGCTGTTAATAATATATTTGTTAAGATAGTTTCATCATATTTTTTCTTTTGTGATGCAGATGTATTTAATTTACCATTATCAAACTCTTTTACTTTCGCTTGCATTATTGGTAAATTATCCGTATTTTTGTTATGGTCACTCATAATTTTGTCATGTTGTGCATAAGATTCCATTGATTCTATAAAAGATTCTTTTATTATTTTAGCTTGAGTTTTCGTCTTAAGTTCACTTGATTTTAATTCACCATATTTTGCTTTGCAATTATTCCTATATGGGTCAACACAAATCTTATGTCTTTCGTCTAAATCTTGTTTATATATGTCATTTTGTTTATGTAACTCAATAGCCCGGTTATATATGTCAAGTATTTCCTGACAATTTATTGGACCATTATTGCAAACGGTTAAATATTCATCTTGTTTAGATTTTAAAAAATTCATTTCTCCTTCTCTATTTTTTATTTCTTTTGAAAGTTTATTACGTTCTTCTATGGAACATTTATTATGATATGTTCTGTTACAATCATCTAAATTTTTATTTAATTCATCCAATTCTTGCTTTAATTTTGTTAAATTGCTTTCATAATCTTTAATTCTTTGTTCATTTCGTTTACATTCCGCTTGTCTATTCTTATAATAATCGTCTTGTTCTACTAATGTAGCATCTTTAGCTGTATTTACAGCAATTTTATCATCAACTATTTGTTTTTCTTGTTCTTCTGTTTTTTTTTCACCCTGTAATTTATTATCAACACCTTTGAGTGTATTTAATGTTGATGTTTGTGCATTTCGTAGTCCGTGTTCTCTTCTTGCAGCATTACGATTAGCATCGCGTATTCTTCTATAACGTGCTCCAAACCAGCCTCTTGCTTTTCTAGCAGCCTTATCAGCTGCCTTATTATAACTATTACCTCTATTATCATGATTAGTCCAAATACCTTGACTTTTTTTTAATGGTACATTATTTTTGCCTATTTCTGCATTTACCTTACTTATATCATTTTCTTCAGTAATAAGTTCGCCTTTAAGTTGGTCTTTTGTAGATTTTATAATTGGTTTTGTAGTTGCATGATAAGTGGCAAATTGACCATCTGTCATTGTTTTATCAAAACTCATATTTTTATTATATTCTATAATATGGATAGAATATAATACTGATAATAGATAGGTTATTGATTACATAAATTCTTTTTAAAAGTAGATTTTTCATTTTGAATAATTTTTTCTAAATCCTCAATTTCTTTTTTCTTATTAGCTATAGCTGTTTCAAGTCCTTGACATCTTTCTTTATGGCCAGGACATGTAGCTAATACTTTATTCATTTCATAAATTATGTCGTTTAATTCACTAATTTTAAGATTAGTATTATTAATATCCATATGAACACCTTCACATCTTTTTTTTAAATTATCACATGTAGTATATTTAATACCTTTTGCAGTTTTATCTTGATTTAAATTCTCTACTTTATCCGATTGAACATTATATTGTTTTAGTATAGATTTACATAAATCAGTGTTAGGTATACTACATGTTAAATATTCTGCGTATAATTTATTAAATAATGTATTTTCATTATTTAAATCCTCTGTGTTTTTAATATCAGTTGTACTAGCTTTATTTTCTAAACCTTCAATTATAAAATCAGTATTCGTTTTATTGTAATTACTTTGAAAGGTAGTGTAATTATATATATTATCATTATTTAATGAACATTTATTACAGTTTTGCATATTATATATTATTATATATATATTTTACTAGTGATTTTCGGTGTAATATACATTACTATAAAATAAATCTATTATATAAGTAATAAATACATATATGTAGTGTTGAATAGGATAGACAATAAATGGATATAAAAATAGTAATATAATCATGAATAATTTTTTATAATACATATTACTATATCTAAAAGAAGGATATGTGATGCGAGTAAAATAAATGAGTAAACCATAATAAATAAAAAATAAGAATAAATTCGCTAGATATAAATCATTAGTTTGCTCTTGTTTGTAATGAATCATCTGTGTATCTTTTGAATATTTTTCTTGTAAATTTTGTAATTCTGTCATTATATATTGCATAGATATTTCAATTTTTTTGTTTAAAAATGTAAAAAGCTGTAATTAAAATACCAACACTTAAATTAAAACTATCTAATAAAGCTCTGTGATAGAAGTAATCAACATAATTATAATTACTAACGTCTGTACTATGTTTTTGTTTTAGTTCTTCTTCTGTCATATTTATATAATATGTATAATGAATATTCATATTATATTATTGGTCTTTCATAATAAAAATAATAGCTGCTAATACCCCTACCCCTAAATTTATAGTGTTTATAAAGGTTTCATTGTATATTTTTTTCATATTATAATATCTAGATTCCGCACCCGAATTTTTTTCTTTTGTATTTCTTAATTTACCATTAATATCACGTGAATCATCACTACCACTACTATACAGTGATTGATCAAAATCCTTAGTTGTTACACTCAAAGTAACGTCTGGTGTTGTACTATTTTCATTACCTTCATTGCCTTCAAAAAACCCTTCTTTCTTATTATCAATGATATTCGTTTTTCGTAATCTACCGGTGGTGTCTTCATATACAAAATTATATTTTTTGGGATTTGTAGCATAATCATCGGGGAATGCACGGAATATACCGTCATTATCAACAGGTCTAATATTAAATAATTGTTTATAATCATTAGAATAAATACGCATTTGACCAAATTTCATAGGGGAAGATTGGTCACTATCAACAACTGCACCAGCATTATCAATACCACCATCACCACCAATACTATCAAAAATATTATTATTGGTTAAATTTATGTTGCTTATATCATCAAGTTGTTTATTCATATCAGTAATAGCAGATTCTAAATTATTCCATCCATTTAACCATTTATTTGCATAAGACCTATTTAAATCACAAAAATTTGCAATACCTTCAACTACATTATTATCTTCTAAATGAATATTTTTATCTTTTTCATCATTAAAAAAAGAATAATTATTAATAGTAGGTTTATTGTTTTTTAAATTATTATAATTAAGTTTTGACATATACATTATAAATCTAAAATATAACTAAACACATACACGATAATATTCGGTATTCATTGCAGTTACACTTTTTCTATCATATTTACAAACTTCTCCTGGCCGTAAACACATAGCTAATGATTGAGGATCAAATCGCGAAACTTCAGGTAATTGATCAACAGAATCTAAATTATATTTTTGTTTAAGTGCAATAACTTCTTCTGGCAACAAGACTTGACATGATGGTACTAAAGTATGTTTCAATATATTAAATTGTAGTCTTTTAATATTATGAACAACAATAAATATCTCATCATGTTCATATAAATATTTAATTTTAGATATAATTGTATCATTCGGTTCATCTTCGGTAATAATCATAAGCGTATCATTTTTAGTTAATACGTCTTCAATTACATATAAATCTTCAATAATTTCGTCCAAATCTTGTTTCTTAATTTGTTTAGCTTTTAAGTAGTATTTAACATAAACCTTGCGTTTATTTTTAGTATTTGTTAGTAACATATCCAATTGATTATTTTTATACATAGCATCAACTTCATTAATGCTAAATATATCATTATCTGTTGTATCATAACCATTTCCACTAAGAATGTCAGTTAAATTAAGTCGTGAGTTATAAATAGAAACAATTTTATTACTAGAAGTACTCATTGTATATACTAATATTTGATACTTTATATTTATTTATAAAGTATCAATTTTTTGAATTACAAATTTATATTTTTTTAATTACAATATCTTTTTTAAAATCAATCTCATTTTCAATGGGTTTTTCATCAGTATTAGAAATAGAAGATTTCATTTTGATAGGTGTTGGTAAATTATTATTAGAATTATTAGTAGATTCTATATCATCAGTATCAATTTGCATGCTAGAAGCTTCAGTCATATCATTACCATTTACAATCTTAATATTAATAGCGGGGGTACTATTATTTTCTCCAATTTTAACATCAGTATCATTTGTAGGTATAACAGGTTTATCGTATATAGGACCAATATTAGGGCTACTATAAGTAAAATCTCCCATTTGATAAATATCATTTTGAGTAACTACTTTAATTCTATCACTAGAGTCTAATCCCACAGTGTCTTCAGTTTCAATTGTTATAAATTTATCACCAATATTTTTAATACTCCATACACGTTTAGGATTCATATCACCTCTAAAGTGAACATAATCTCCCACATTATATTCAATATTATCATTTAAAGAATCATGTGAATCTGGTGGATATTTGGGTGTGTTGTATGAGGGTGCAAAATCGGGTGAATTACCGGAGGGTGCAAAATCGGGTGAATTACCGGAGGGTGCAAAATCGGGTGAATTACCAGAAGGAACATATGGCGAATTAGGGTTGTAACCAGGACTAACAGATGGTGTATTCGGGTTGTAACCAGGACTACTAAATTGACTTGGTGTTTGAGTTACTGAAACAGGTGAATTATTATATATAGGTGGTCCGTCAGGTGAACCAGGATAAGGTGGTGTTTGTAAATCAGTACTATTATTAATAATATCTTCAACAGTATTTTCTCTAGCCATCATATCTTGAATAATATTCTCGGGTGTTTTGATACTATTAGGTGTGTTCATATTAAGTGGTTCATTATCTTTGAGAATATTTTTAATAACATTATTAACTGTATCTGGATTAGAAAATTCATTCTTCATTAATAGACTTAAATTATTAGAATAAGTCATAGTTTCTAATTGATTAATATTGTCTTCCGTAATAATACGCATTTGTACATTCATAGTTTGTAATTCTTGTAATAACAATTTAAATGAATAAGGAACATCAACAATACTAAAATTGCGACCAAATCTTGAAACAGTTTCAATAGTCTTATTATTATCAACTGTATCAGAAAATGTAATAGGACCATCTGCCATTGGACTTAAGAAAATATTTTTAGAAGGATTATAAATAGCAGTTAATCCGGTGGTGTTACAAATAGCCATTCTATATTTATCTGCTCTTTCCATCATAGATTCTTTTAAGAATGAACTAGCGCCATGTGAAATAACACCATCCCTTTCCATTTCACCAATACGTAACCCACCGTCATTAGCACGTCCACTAACTGGTTGTTTTGTTAATGCAGTCATTCTACCGGTAGCCCGATAATTAATTTTATCTTTAACCATGTGTTTTAATCGCATATAATAATTCGGTCCCATGAAGATTTCCACTTCTAACTGTTCACCAGTCATTCCATTATATAAAACTTCATTTCCACTAGAATGATAACCAGATTTGCATAATAATTCTCCATAAATTCCAATTTTAGAGCCCTCATTATTAAATGCAGTACAATCTCCAAATCCACCATAATGAGCACATGCTTTTCCAGTGATAGTTTCTACAAATTGTCCAATAGTCATTCGTGAAGGAAGTGCATGTGGATTTATAATTAGGTCTGGTCGTATACCATCTTTATTAAATGGCATATCTCTTTCGGGTATGACTAACCCAACTGTTCCTTTTTGTCCGGCACGCGAAGCCATTTTATCACCCAAATTGGGAATACGTTCTTCACGAACACGTATTTTTGCAATTCTCGTGCCTTCTTCACCTTCTGTAATAAATGTTTTATCTACTATACCAAGTTGTCCTTTCTTTGGTGTTTTTGAACCATCAGTTTTAATATCTGGATTATTAGAAGTAGAACTAACGCATCCAATTAATACAGTTTTATCATTTAATTCCGTATTTTCTTTAACTAATCCATATTTATCTAATTTACTATAATCAAAACCGGGTTTTGTACCAATAACATTATGTAGGTCTTCAATATTAGAAAAAATATTTTCAACAGTGGAATCGCCCGTTTGTGTTTTTTCCTCATGCATTTCATAAGTACTATAATAAGTTGTTCTGAACAATCCACGCTTTAAAGCACCTTCGTTTACTAATATAGCGTCTTCCACATTATAGCCATTATAACACATAACAGCAACAATCGCATTTTCACCATATGGATTTTCTTCATTATTTATGTATTTTAAATATCTAGATTTAACTAATGCATTTTGAGCATAATTAAGAACAACAGCCGTTTTATCCATACGTACTTGATGATTAGTATGATAAATTGAGCATGCTTGTTTAGTTTGTCCACATGAAAATGAATTACGAGTAGCAGGATTATTTTCTGGAAAATTGATTAAATTGCATAATGTACCAAAAATAAGAGATTCATGAATTTCAACATGTGTATGTTTTTTATCTTTTTCTAATTCCGTTTTATTCATAGCGATTAATGCACCTTCTGTTTCGTTAGTATCAATATAATCAATCACCGCTTTTTCCAGTAAGAATCTATTTAATTTGGCAGGATTCGTTTCAACATCAATATTTTCATATAATTCGTGTAATTCATACATATTATAATTATTTGGATTAAAATCTTTAATTTTCTTATTGTTGAATCCGGTGATTAATTCATTCCATGAAAATTTATTATCATCCAAATATTGTTTAATAATTTTATTATCATATGACATTTTACCGGTTTCATCATCTTTATAAAATATAGGTCTACAAACGCGACCAGCATCAGTATACATGAAAATAGTATTTGATTTTATTTCAAATGTAACACTGGTATAAATAGGTATTAATCCATTTCTACGGAATAATTTAATTTTTTTGATAGAATCAACAGGGTCTTGAAGAGCACCAGCCCAGAATCCATTAATAATAATTTTAGTTAATGATGATAATTGTGAAGGTGTACATTCTTCAAGTAATTTCATAGAAACTTTTTCACGAAGCCATTTAATAATAATATTACGTGAATAACCTTGTGAAATATAGGCACCAATAGATAAATGTTTATGTAATCCAATATTTCCACCATCTGGTGTATCAATAGGATCAAAAAATCCCCATTGAGTATTATGTAATACACGTGGACCAACAACTTTGACACTAGCATCCAAAGGTAAATTTGTTTTACGTAAATGACTCAACATAGAATTATGAGATAATCTATTTAAGTCCTGTACAACACCGATACGCTTGGTATGTGCTTGTGCACCCCAATTTCCCTTGAAAGCTTTTTTAAATCCATTTTCAACAATACGTTCATTAAAAATAGCTTTATGTTCTTGTTGTATTAATCCATACAGATTATCTGCATATATTGATTGATTAAAGAATATTTTCTCTTCAAAACGTAAATGAATATTTTTCTTTTGCATTGTGTAGTATTCACGAAATAAATCATACATTAATGATCCAACAAGTTCTATGCGTTTATATTTAAAATTATCACGGTCTGTAGGTATCTCGGTTCCAATATAAACAGATAGTAATTGAAAGACGATATATCCCAAGTAATAAGCTTTTTGTGTAAAATTCATTTCACCAATATGTGGTAAAAAATAATCAGCTAATATTTCCAATGTATGAGGAACTGTTTTCCCCTTTGTTAATGTTGCAATATATTTCAAAGCATTACGTTGTGTTAATATACCTCCAGCATCATGTACAGAAGGAATAAATAAATCAACCATATCAGCATGTTTATCTAGGTCAAGTAAACACATAGTAATAATTTGTTTGTCACTAATAAAACCTAAAGCTCTAAAAACAATAAATAAAGGAACCGGCTTACGTACATTAGGTATATTAACAACAATATTTTTAAATGTAAATTTACTAGTTGGTGCCATAATTTTAACAGATAATGTACGGATTGGTTTAGAAACATTTTCGGATACTGATCGTATTTCAGCGGAATATAAATAAGTATCATCATTAACTTCACGAATATATAACATATTATCACCAAACTTCTCTTGCGATACTACGGTCTTTTCTTTACCATCAATAATAAAATATCCGCCATAATCATTAGAACATTCACCCATTGTATGACGTACTTCTTTAGGAAGGCCTGATAATATACAATGATTAGATTGAAGCATAATAGGGAATCGTCCAAGAAAAATTTGTTCTAATGTCATCTTTCTGATTTGACGATTTTTTTCATCAATAGATTTTTCAGTTGCTTCTTTATATAAAGCTTTTTCGGCTGGTGTTAATTCCATTAAATTACGTTTAACTCTATTTTTACGATTGGCTACTGTACGAGCGCCACCTTCTGTAGTACTATTCTCTTTTTCAATGTCATCATCTTGTTCTTCAATAATAATATCTTCAGAACCAACTAATGTAGGTGATTCACCATCTTCTAATATATCAATAAATTCAATATCAATATCATAGTGAACTGTAATACCATATGTCATATTTCTAAGTCTTGCTTCATTTGGATACATAAAATGTCCATTATTATCATCATAAATGATAGGTTTCCCAAAATATATTTTTTTACCATCTTTTCCACCTAAGTACATAATACATTTTGAGCGGTAATCATCAATTGTTTTATCATATCTAGTTTGTATGTTAATTGGATTATTTTCTTTGAAAATTTGAAAAATACCTTGTTTAAAAAAATCATTATAGGATTCAATGTGGTGTCTTACTAAAGTTTGTGGATTATCTTCAAATAATTGGTTTATAACTTTCCATACGGTAGTATTATCCATCAAGCTAGTGTATATAAAATATATTATATATTTTTATGTTATTTCTTAATCATTGTATTCTAATAGATTTAGTAATTTCTTAATCTACAATAATTTTTCTTATGATATAATATATCACCAAAAATGGCTGACATAATGAATACTCTTTTCGGGCCTCTTGACCGCAAATACTGTGCATACTTCTTTATTTTATCTATCATTGGATTTGTATTATTAGCATTGTTAGTGCTTTCTTCTCTTGTCGTTGGTCTTTCCAAAGGAAAGGGATTTGATTTCTATTTCCAAATGTTTTCAGTAGCAATTGGTTATGCTATTTTCTATTTCCAAAATAGATTATTACACACAATGTGTTCGGGTGTATAAATTTAATCCGTTCTAATTCAAAATCATTTTTTTAAATATAATATAAAACCAATAATGGATATTTTATATTATAGCAATTATTGTAAACATTCTCAAAACGTTGTACAAACTTTAGTAAAAAGTAATTTAACAGATAAATTAAGTTTTGTTTGTATAGATAAACGTAAACGTGACCCACAGTCTGGGCAAATGCATATAATATTAGAAAATGGCAGTAAAGTCATAATGCCACCAAATATACATAGTGTACCATCAATGCTATTAATAAAAGATAATTATCGCATTATCATGGGTGATGATATATTAAAACATTTTCATAAGGATATGAAGAATAATAATTCAAGAAATTCAAGTAATATAACCACACATGAACCCAGTGGTTATTTTTTTAACAATACAACTGGTGGTACAAATATAATGTCCGAAAAATTTACAAGTTATGATATGTCACCGGATGAATTAAGTGCAAAGGGAAATGGTGGTTCAAGACAAATGTATAACTATGTATCAGTAAAGAATGATATGAATTTAATAAATACTCCACCTGATAACTATAAACCAGATAAAATATCAAATGACGTTACATTAGATAAATTGCAACAAAAACGTTTAGACGATATTGGACAAACAGAGAATACTATACCTCCTGTTCCACCTCCCTTAAATATTTAATAATAATGATTACATTATTATTAATAATAAAATTTATACTCTAGCTAACCCTAATTTTTGTAATGCAAGATTTACAATATATTGGTCATCTAATCCCCATACATCATACTCTTCACCTTCAATTATAACATGTTTGCGATCAACCGCTCTATTATTATTATCTAGATAAGTTACACCCATTGTAACGGATTTTCCTAAATCTAATGAAATAACAGATACAGTTACATTAGTTACTACTGTAGGTGTCATTGTATAAGGACTAATTGTAAAAACATTTTCTTCACTTGACATGCTGTTTATATAATATATATACTAACTATATAATATTTGTTTATATATATTATTTCATATTGATTATTAAATATTATTAAATAATATATAAAAACAATATTATATAAATATCATATTATGACAGACAAAAGTTCTATTAATAAGGCTTTTAATACATTAATATTTAGTTTTTTGGATGATATTATTTCAATATATCCAGACCAACCCGATATTTCTACTGCAAAAACATCACTGATGACATTTAAACAAATGAATCCTACTATTATTACAAAATCTTGGTATAAAATGGTTTATCTTCCATATAAGGATGTAATTGATGCTGGTGATATAACATTCTTTTTTGAAAAGGATTACAATACAGATTTGCAAAATGTTCCTAATGGAAAAGAAATTATGAAAGTTATTGATAAGATTAGAGAACCCATTAGTCAAATGGATGAGACAAATAAGGGGCATTGTGCAGAATATATTGCAAAATTAAGTAAATTATCTCAAATGTATACATCTATGTAAAAATTATATTAACTCTAAAATAGTTGTTATTATAATTTATTATTCATAATAATTTAATATATTCATAATTTCATAAGGGTCCTTTTTATCATAATATTCTTTTACAATATGCTTTGTAATTAGCATAGGTTCTTTCGTATTTAATGAATGAATATACATGTTATGAATGTTTTGAATATCATTTTTATATTTTGTTGGAATATAATTCGCCTTTTTTTCAATAAAATAATCAATATACATGCAATGAACTGTTCTAATTAGCCAATCATATAATTGCTTTACTAAATATAATTTATTCTTCATTGATGAAAATTTCATTACATAATCAGTTTCTTTATTAATTCTTTGTAAGCATAAATATTTATAAGTTAATAAATTATCAACAAGTTGGCTTTGTTTAAATAATTTATACTCATTTGTAGACACAGTTGTTTGATAACCAGTTTCAGTATTTGTTAATACTAATTTCTTTATATTGTAGTTATATTGGATATCTTCATGCAATTCATCATAAGATTCATATATATTTTCATTTGTAGGAAAACAAATAATACCATTTAAATTAGAAAATGATGACCAATTCTCATATTCAT
>Ga0315330_10002365_pt1 | contig 12891 bp, 15 predicted proteins | sample M140m34915metaG_FD_203453 | JGI IMG/M metagenome (GOLD analysis project Ga0315330, IMG submission 203453) | Ammonia-oxidizing marine archaeal communities from Monterey Bay, California, United States - M1 40m 34915 | ecosystem: Environmental > Aquatic > Marine > Intertidal zone | place: USA...
CGTGAAGATCGAGCCGCCGGAAGGCGACGGCATGCGCCGTTGGCCGAGTGTGGAGATCGAAGGCGCACCTGCTGTATTCCACGCGCTAAATCGCGGCAAAGCCTCACTAGCGCTGAACCTTGCAGACCCAGCCGAACGGAAAACTCTGGCGGCACTGCTTAAGGCCGCAGATGGCGTGATTGACGGCTCGCCCCATGGCCTCGGGCGAGCGCTGGCGCCAGAACGGGATGCGCCTGGCCTCGTCGTCGCCCGTATCACGCCCTATGGGGGTGATGTTGCCACTGATGTCCCGGCCCATGACGCGACGATCCAGGCTGAATCCGGTTGGATGTCGACCAATGGACGCGGCGATGAGCCTGCCGTTCGCTCCGGCCTGCCGATGCCGTCGCAGGCTGCGGGGGCTTCTGCGGCACAAGCCATGCTGGCGGCCTTGATCGCCCGGGAAGATGATGGTGAAGGGGAAGACATTGACGTAGCGCTCTACGATCAGGCGCTCATCATCAGCTACCACTATGCCATGCAGTTTATGATCAACGGCAACCGCCCCCTGCGCTTCGGCAATGGAAGCCCGGCGGCATCTCCGCTCGGTGTATTTGAAGCAAGTGACGGTCAGTTCCAAATGACGGCTGCGGGCGATCGCGTATGGAAGCGATTGGTAGGAAATGTGTTGGAAATGCCAGAATTGCTAGAGGACTCGCGCTTTGATGGGAACTCCGCTCGTGTTGTCAATGTGGATGAACTGATGGGCATCATCGTCCCTCTGTTTAAGACACAGCCGCGCGCGCATTGGATCGCGAAGATGCAAGGCGGCGGTGTTCCGGGCGGCCCAATTCGCAATCTGGATGAAGCCGTTGTAGCGCCTGAATCTTTTGAGCGTGGGTTGGTTGTATCGGCTGAGGAGGGCGGCGGTGTTCCATCTATCCGCAATCCCATGCGCTTCCGCGATACGCCGCTCGCTGACCCAAAGCCTGGACCAGCGCTGGGTCAAGGTGGGCCGGAGACAGTGGCGAAATGGAGCCAGAAATGACTATGGAATACCAGGAGATCACCCTATGACTGCCCCAGAAACGACCGCCAATGCTAGTGCCCCACCGCCGCTTGAAGGCGTCAAAGTGCTGGACTTCTCGCGCATTATTGCAGGCCCGCTTTGCACCCAGCAACTGGCGGATATGGGGGCTGAAGTCATCAAGGTCGAGAACCCTGATGCAGGTGATGACACGCGCCGCATGACCTCGCCCAATATTGGCGGTGAGGCGCATTTCTTCCTGGCTTTCAACCGCTCTAAGCAGAGCTTGACCGTTGATCCGCGCACGGACGAAGGTAAGGAAATCTTGCTTGGCTTGCTGGCAGATGCTGATGTGCTGGTCGAAAACTACCGCCCCGGCGTCATGAAGCGGTTTGGCCTGGATTACGCCAGCATCAAGGACCAGTTTCCACGCCTGATCTATCTTTCCGTATCCGCTTACGGCCAGACTGGCCCAAACTGGGATCGCCCTGGGTTTGACCCAGTATTGCAGGCGGAATCAGGTATGATGAGCCTGACGGGAGAGGCAGATGGCCCGCCGCTCCGCCACGCGCTCAGCCTTGTTGATACGATGACGGGCCTGCAGTCCGTCGGTGCTGTCTGCGCAGCCTTGTTGGCGCGGGAGAAGGGCGGCAAGGGCCAGCATATTGACCTGGCATTGATGGATATGGCGGTCGCATCGCTGGGCAATGCGGGGCTGTTTTACCTCTGCTCCGGGACCCAACCGCAGCGCGCCGGCAATTCGCATATGACATCAACGCCGACGAATTTGTTTGAGACGGCGGATGGGCCGATTTACATGGCGCTTGGCACTAACAGGCTCTACGGCCAGCTTTGCCGGGATGTGCTGGAGCGGCCCGATCTGGTTGATGATCCGCGCTTCAAGGAAGCTGGCGACAGGTTGGAGAACCGCCCGGCGCTGTTTGGCATTCTGGCAGAAATCTTCGCGACGCGGCCCCGGGATGAATGGCTGAAGCGTATGCGGCATTTGCCTTCTGGCCCCGTCCGTGGGGTTGGGGAAGCGCTTGAGTCTGAAGACGTTGCGGCGCGGGGCATGGTCGCCGAGTTGGATCACCCGAAAGCGGGGCCGATTAAGATCATCGGCTCCCCACTGAATTTCTCTCACTCAAAACTACGCACGTATGAACCACCGCCGCTGCTAGGCCAGCATACGGATGATATTCTGCGGGACCGCCTTGGCTATGACGAGGCGAAGCTTGCGGTGCTGAAGGATAAGAAGGTTATTAGCTGATGTTACGCGTTGGATTAATCGGCCTGGGTGCCGTCACGCTGCCATTAGCGCAGCAATGGGTGGCTGGCGGCTTTCCCAAGGACGTTGAATTTGTGGGTGCGTTAACGCGGACACCGCGCGAAGACCCGCCCTTGCCAATTGTCCATGATGCCAGAGAACTCTTGGCGCTTGGCGCGCAGTATGTCGTTGAAGGTGCTGGACATAGTGCAGTTCGCAGCCATGTTGGACCTTTGCTTGAGGCGGGCGTCGAAGTGGCCGTAACATCAATTGGCGCATTGATTGATGATGATTTGCGGGCGCATTTGCTTGCTGCCGCAGAAGCTGGTGGTGGGCGATTGATTCTGCCGTCAGCAGGCATCGGTGCGCTCGATATGCTGGGTGGAATGGCGGAAGGCGGGTTGGATAGCGTCACCGTCACCGTCAGAAAATCCCCTGAAGCATGGCTTGGCACGCCGGGGGAAGACTTGGTTGATCTGATGGCGCTGACGGAGCCCGCAACCCTGTTTGATGGTAGTGTGCGCGATGGCGCGCCGGTATATCCAGGCAACGTGAATATCTCTGCCGCAGCAGCCTTTGCAGGCGCTGGCCTAGAGAAAACACGGCTTCTTATCATTGCGGACCCAACCGTGACCAATCATGTCATTGATCTGGAAGCCGTTGGTGCTGCCGGGCGTCTGACATTCCGGGAAGATATGGTCCCAAGCCCGGACAATCCAAAAACTGGCGTGATCGTGGCTATGGCGCTTGCAAAGACCATCCGCCAGCGCGCCAGCCGGATGACTGTCGGCGCCTGATAGCTTATGCCTTTGGGTTCATGCGCCTTTAAGGTAGCATAGCTAGAGTCATGCGCTCTGCAATCATTCGAGCGTGATTGCCATGCGCTGCCTTTTCGCCGCGTTGCTGATTTTCATAACGGCATTGTCCGTTGCGCCATCCACCATGCCGCAACCGCACTGGCACCCGTCCATGCAGGATAGCTTTGACTGGCAGTACAATCAGCATTTCGATTTTCGCAGGCTAACCAGCACGATTAATCTGGACGCTTTCGACGCGGGCCCGGCATTCCTAGACAGCCTGCGTGCCCGTGGCGTGCGGCCTATCTGTTACGTCAATGTTGGTGCTTGGGAAGATTAGCGGCCTGACAAACACACCTTCCCAAAATCGATCATTGGTAAGCCTTATGTCGGCTGGGAAGGCGAGCGCTGGCTGGATATCCGGCGCATGAAGACAGTGCTGCCGATCATGCGCGCGCGGTTCAGGCTTTGCCGTGAAAAGGGCTTCTTCGCCATCGAAGTCGATAATACCGATAGTTTTCAGCAGGATACCGGCTTTAATATCACCCGCGCGCACTAGCTCCGCTATAATCGGGCATTGGCGAAGGAAGCGCATGGTATTGGCCTCGCAATCGCCATGAAGAATGCCCCGGAGTTCGCAGCTGAACTGGTGGATCTTTACGATTGGGTGATCGCTGAGGCCTGCTTCAAGTGCCAATGGTGTGGGATGATGACGCTGTTCATCCTGCGCGGGAAGCCGACGGTAACAATCGAGTATCCGGAGAACGGCCGCAAGCCGCTGAGCCATTGTGAGGAAGCCCGGCGGCTTGGGTTTCAGATCGTTGTGAAGCGTAGCAGGCTAGACGGTTGGTCCCGCCGCTGCCCGTAATCGACGCTTCCGTTAGCCTTTGACGTCAGGAAGTTCGATTTTGATATCGGCTTCGTCTTTGCCAAAACCGCCAAAGTAAAGGGCACCAAAGCCAACAACCGCCACGACCAATGCGCCGAGGATGAAAGATGTCGCGTTAAAGCCGCCGCCATTATTCGCCATGCTAAGTCCCGTCATTCATTCAGTTTCAGGCGGCCACTCGGCGCACCTCATCTCCGTAACGAGCTAACAAATAAAAAGGTTCCGGCTCGGACCGAAGTCTTCTAATCGTCCAGATCGGTTTCGAGCAGGCCTTTGGCGGCAAACCGGGCAACAGCTTCTGCCACACGATCAGCCGGAGTGCGGGCACCTTCTGGCGTTGCGGCCCATTCAGCGGCGGCGAGGATGGGCAGGCGAATCAGCCATACCGCAAACCGGGGTGGCAATGGCTCCAAACGGCCAGTTTTGACACCCTCGCGATAGGCATCCTGGTACAGCCGCTCCAGCGCTTCACGGTCTCTTGTCGCTGCGTCGGCCAATGGCTGAAAGTCTGGAGAAATACGTTCTTGGGCAAGCAGGTCATTTGCTTCCGCTGCGACCCGGTGGATTTCCGGTGCTGCAAGCGCTGTTGTCAATTCGCCTTCCGCTAATGCCTCAATTCGCTTTTCTGCTGGTGCGTTTTGTCCAACGGCCTCAAGTGCGTTCGTGGCTGCAGTCAGCGCTTCAGTCTGTGCGGCGCTGACAATTTCAGCCAGCACGTCAGCCTTGGCCTTGAAGTGATGATAATACAAACCCTTAGTCGCACCGACGGTTGCCGCGATCTGGTCTATGCTGACGGCGGCATAGCCATGGGTGGCGAACAGCGAAGCCGCTGCTGCCATTAATCGACGGCGCGCGTCCGATGCGCTGTCGTCTGGTGTCATTTGGTTCGAATCGGTCATGCTAGCGGAATGCTAAGGACCGGCCCGCAATCCGCAAACGCCTAGCCTGTGGAAATGTTTGAGGCCGATGGCGTCAACCGCTTGCCCACGTTAAGATTCGGATAGCTATCAAAGCGCCAACGGGAGAGAGCTGAATGAAACTCGCATCATTGAACGAAGGCCGGGATGGCGCGCTTGTTGTCGTGTCCGATGATCTGACAAAGGTCGTCCGTGCGGACCATGTGGCGCGCACCCTGCAATCAGCGTTGGATAACTGGGCGGCTGTGGAGCCTGAATTACAGCGCCTTTCAGAGCAACTGGAATCCGGCGAAATCCCGGGCGCGATTGATGTTCGTGACCCTAGCAATCTGGCAGCACCTTTGCCGCGGGCGTTCAATTGGTCGGACGGTAGCGTCTACCTGAACCATATGGAACTTGTGCGGAAAGCCAGGGGTGCAGAAATGCCGTCCAGCTTCCTAGATGATCCACTGATGTATCAGGGTGGATCCGATGATTTTCAGGGCTGCCGCGCGCCGATCCTCATGTTGGACGACGCATGGGGCATTGATTTTGAGGCTGAGGTGGGCGTGATCCTGGATGACACGCCCATGGGCGTATCGGAAGCGGATGCTGGCCAGCACATCAAACTGGTGACGATTATCAATGATGTGTCGCTGAGGAACGTTATTCCGGGTGAACTTGGGAAAGGCTTCGGCTTTTACCAAGGCAAGCCAGCGACGGCATTTGCGCCCGTTGTGGTCACACCTGATGGCCTTGGCGCGGCATGGGATGGCGGCAAGCTGATCGGGCCGATGCATTGTTGGATTAATGGCGGAGCGTATGGACAGCCAGACTGCGGCGTCGATATGAACTTCGAATTCCCGCGCTTAATCGCCCATGCAGCTCGCACGCGTAACTTGGTCGCCGGGACGGTTATTGGCTCCGGTACGATTTCAAACCGTGACCGCTCAGTTGGGTCATCCTGCATCGCAGAAAAGCGGATGATTGAGACGATTGAAGAGGGTGCGCCTAAATCCGAGTTCCTGAAATTTGGCGATAGTGTCCGCATCGAATTCAAAACACGGGATGGCAATTCACCCTTTGGGGCCATTGATCAGGTCGTGAAAAAGGCGGGTTAGGCTGGTTTTTTAGTGGCTGCAGCCTACTTACGTGTTGCGTCATCAGATTTTGGCCCTTATACGCGCGCGAATTCCTTTCATTCCTCACCGTCTTGCTTTAGGAGGGTCGCAGCCCCGTGACTGCTCGTATCCGCCGCTTTTTGTCAGACGTGCGCCCAGCGACTCCCTGCCTGGTGATGGACCTGGACTCTGTCCGGAATGCCTTTGAAGGCTTGGCCCAATCCCTTCCGCGGGCTGCGATTTTCTATGCGATGAAGGCCAATCCAGCGCCGGAAATTCTGCGTCTGCTGGCCGGGTTCGGTTCCAGCTTCGATACAGCCTCGATCTATGAAATCCGGGATGCCTTGGCCGCTGGCGCGCGGCCAGATCGTATTTCGTTTGGCAATACGGTGAAGAAGCAATCGGATATTAAAGCGGCTTATGATTTAGGTGTGCGGCTGTTTGCCTTCGATTCTGCCGGTGAGCTTGCAAAGCTGGCTGAAGTTGCACCGGGTTCCCGCGTCTATTGCCGCCTGCACTTGGATTTCTCCAGCACTGCCGATTGGCCGCTCAGCCATAAATTCGGCTGCTCCTTCCCAATGGCGAAGGAATTGCTGAGCCAGGCTGGGGAGATGGGGCTCGACCCTTACGGTGTATCCTTCCATGTGGGTTCACAGCAGCGCGATGCGGGCGCTTGGGACATGGCTGTCAGCCGGGCAGCGATGCTGTTTACGGATTTAGCGGAGCAGGGTGTCAACCTGCGAATGGTCAATGTCGGCGGCGGGTTCCCTGCGCATTACCGCACTGATGCAGCACCACAGAACGCCCATTGTGAAGCGCTGATGCAGGCGATGCAGAAGCACTTTGGCAATCGCCAACCGGACCTGTTGGTAGAACCAGGACGCAGCATGGTGGCGGATGCAGGATTGATCCAAAGCGAAGTTGTGCTCGTTTCCCATAAGCAGGAAGGTGGCCCGCGCTGGGTTTATCTGGATGTTGGCAAATTCGGCGGCCTGATTGAGACGCTGGACGAGGCCATAAAGTACCGCATGACCACGAGCCGTGATGGCGGCCCTGTGAGCCGCGCCATTATCGCTGGCCCGACCTGTGATGAAGTCGACGTGCTGTATGAGGAAACGCCCTATGAGCTGCCGGACGACCTAAAGCCTGGCGATATGGTCGAGTTCCTGTCTGCCGGGGCCTATACGGCCACATATTGCTCTGTCGGCTTCAACGGCTTGCCGCCGCTTAAGACATATTGCGTCTGATTGGCGAACGATTATCGACTAGCATGCGTTATTCTGGCAATCGAGCCGTATTGCGGCCTGCTGACAGGGTAAAACCATGCGTATCGCGGTGATCCTCAACAAAGATGGCTGCACCCTGAAAACTGAGGACCTTGATCGGTTCTCGACCGTTTTGCGCGTTGCGTTTGAAGGCGCTGGCCATGAGGTCAATATTCAAATAATTCTAGGTACCGCGCTGCTTGATACGCTGGAGCTGCGAAGAACGATCCTACCGTTGATGCGATCGTCGCTGGCGGCGGCGACGGCACTATATCGGCGGCTGCAGGCGCTGCATTTCGCAGCAGTAAAGCGCTGGGCGTTTTGCCTGCTGGAACCATGAAGCTGTTCGCCCGCGCGCTAGGCCTGCCGCTTCAGCTTGATCAGGCCGTGCGCGCCTTGGCTGTCGCATCCCCTCGTGCTGTTGATATCGGTATGATGAATGGACGACCGTTTGTTCATCAATATTCTGTTAGATTGCGGGCCAAAGTGGTCAAGAACCGCAGGGTTTACGAATACAGCTCGAAGCTCGGAAAAATCTGGGCGAGTTTGAAAGCCCGTTTAAGCATCCTCCGCGGTCGCATAGCCTTCGTTGCTGAGATCATTTGCGACGGAGATAGCCAATCTGGTCGATTTTCCGTGCTTGCTGTTGCGAACAATGAATATGGTGTTGGTCACATGCCGTATCCTGATCAACTGGATGCAGGCGTTCTGGGCGTATATCAAACGGGCGTTCTGACGCCGATCCGAAGTGCGCGTTTTTCCAGTGACTTACTGGTAGGCAAATGGCGCGAGAACCCTGACCTCAAAGCACGCACGGCGGAGAAGGTCACCATTCGCTTTGCAAGGAACCGGCGGCGTGATCATGCACTGCTAGACGGGGAGCTTGTGGTGATTGAGGATGTGGTTGATCTCGAAATTCATAAAGGCGCGTTGCAAGTGCTGGTGCCGGCCAAAGGAGCATCATAGTCGCCATGGCCTTCAGTTTTCGAGAGAGCGGGCTTGTCAGGCTATTGCACACGCCGCTGGTGATGCTGCTAAATCCTAAGGCAGGGTGAGGTGGCCTCTAGCAAACCGCTTCATTTCGTGACGCTCGGACCAGCCGGTACGAACCATGAGTTAGCAACGGAGCGTTATATTGCATTCCATAAACTTGATGCACGCGTTAGCCTGATCGACGATTTCTTTGATGGCTTGCGGATGATGCACGCGGGGCAAGCGGATCATATGGTCCAGGTCGCAGTGCACACAGATTGCGCCGATGTCGTCTCCAGAGCCCATTTCGACTACGGCATCCACATCATCGATACTTTCATTTCCCCAAGCAAAGACTTGGCGATCCTAACCCGTTCCAATGTTGAGACACCGGGCAGTCTAGCATTGCAGCCAGCCACGCGTGGCTACACAGATATCTCCCGCTGGCCAGACCATATCGCCGTTAGCTCCATCATGCGTATCGCGGAAGGGCTGCTGGATGGCACCTATGAAAGCGGTCTGACGACACTTGAGATTGCACATCAAAACCCTGGTCGCTTCAGGATTGATGCGACAATCGAAACGGTTGATGACGCCTGGCTGGTTTTCGGCAAATCCAGCGTCGCCAATGGCCAAATCGTTGTTTGGCCGGATAGCCCAGGCGCGAAGATGATCCGAGGATAACTGAATTTACTCAGCTTCACGTGAAATTGGCGAGCGCCCCATTTGATTCAGCGAAGGCCATGTAAAGCATGCGCGCTTTGGCGGCCATTGGGCCGGGCTGGAGCATGCGGTCTTCATATTGCGTGATCGGCTGGATTTTGTTGGCATTGCCGGTGCCGAAGATTTCGTCCGCGGTATCTAATTCATCAAAGGTGATGGTGCGCTCATCCAGCGGCACGCCGTTTTCGCGGAACAGGGCAATGGTGCGCTGGCGAGTGATGCCGTTGAGGAAAGCGCCGTTGGTAACAGGCGTTGCGACCCGGCCATCCTTCACAATGAAAATGTTTGATGTTGAAAGTTCCGCCACATTACCGTTCGCATCACCGACCACGGCGGCATCAAATCCGCGGCCTTGCGCTTCACGCATCATGCGATGGACATTCGGGTATAGGCAGGATGCTTTGGCATTGGTTGGTGCTGCCATTGGCGTTGGCCGGGTGCGGGTGGTGCGGCACACTTTAAAGCTGCTCGCAGGCGGTTTCATTGGATGGTCTATCAAGGTGAGTACGAACTTGGTCGTGCTTGGCATCAGCCAACCTTCGTCGCCGTAAAACATAGGGCGGACGTATAGCTCCGTCTCTTTTGGAAACCGCTGAATGCCTTCAACAGCAATGCGCATGATTTCGGCAGCGTCCACAGGCGGCTCTAGGCCAAGAGCGTGGGCGGACTCAACGCAACGCTGGCAGTGCAGGTCTAAATCCGGGGCCAAGCCATTGAAGGCCCGCGCACCGTCAAATACGACCGTCGCCATCCAAGCGGCGTTGGTCACCGGCCCGATGATTGGCGGATTGCCGGGGACCCATGCGCCGTCAATCCAGTTCAGCGGCTCAGCCATTCTGCGTCTCCAAGATGCGTGTGTTCCTAATCTTGAAGCTACGGCTCTGAGCGCGAGGCTGCAAGCTTTGCAACGGCCTGAATGCGCCATTGCAGCAATTGACCGGTGGCAGCGGCGAGTGGCTGATCCTGGAGCGCAGATTTCGGTCCCGGAAGCATATGACGCCGGGCCGCCATCGCCTTCCGCAGAGGCTGGGCAAGATCGCCATACGGCCTGTCCGTGTAATCGGGTGCGGGTATGGCCCAAGCGCGAACGTCCTGTGGAATTGGCCCATTCCAGCGACACTCTGCTGCTGCCAGGCGTGTAAGCGGGGATAGTGTATCGGCAGGCATGGGAGGGTTCCTTTTTCAACGCCGGGCCTTTAGATATGGGGATAGAGAACGTATGTTCAATATTTGTTCCAAAATCTTGTGAGGTCTTTGTTATGCCCTTCCGCACCATGCTGTTCGCCCCCGGCAATCATCCTCGTAAAGTTGAGAAAGTATTCGATGCGGGCGCGGACGCTGTCATCCTGGACCTGGAAGACGCGGTCGCCATTGCAGAGAAACCGGCGAGCCGCGCTGTCGTGCTTGCAGCGATGCAGCAGTCCCGGCGATGCCTCGGCTATATCCGGGTCAATGGGATGGAGACCAAGTTCTGCTGCGGCGATATCCATGCTGTTGTGCAGCCGGGCGTGGATGGGATCATTTTGCCGAAAGCTGAATCTGCTGACCAATTGAAGACGGCAGATTGGTTGATCACGCAGTTGGAGCGGGACCGTGGCATGGCGGCGGGTGCAATCGATCTCATTCCAATCATTGAGACAGGCAAGGGCCTAAAGGCATTGGGTGAACTTGCAAGCGCATCCGCTCGCGTTAAGCGCTTGAGCTTTGGTGCCGGGGATTTCACGCTGGACATGGGCATCCGTTGGTCGCTCGGCGAAGCAGAATTGGCGACGGCACGGGCGGCCTTCGTTATGGAAAGCCGTGCGGCAGAGCTTGAGCCGCCAATCGACACAGTCTTCATTCATCTGAATGAGGAAGGCGCGTTTGCGGCCTCAGCGGAGAACGTCCGCAACATGGGTTTCCAGGGTAAGCTTTGTATTCACCCGAAGCAGATTGCACCCGCACATGAAGTATTCACCCCGTCAGTGGATGAAGTTGCTTATGCGGAGAAAGTCGTGGCTGCATTTGATGCAGCGGAGGCTGCCGGATCAGCCTCTATCCAGATTGAGGGCTATTTCGTGGATTATCCAATCGTTGAAAAAGCAAGGCGGACCCTGGCTCTAGCCGAGGCGATTGCGACAGTGGCAAGATGAGGATTAAGCCCTTCTCGCTATTTGCAGGGGGGCTTCTAAATAGTTTGAACCTATTGTTTCTGTAGAAGTTTTTCGGAATTTAGCGATACTGTTCTCAAGTCGAGTGCAGGTAAAGCAATTCGATGATCACCCCGCCGGATGCCGTTCCCTCCCTCTTGCATCCAGGCGATGAAAGCACCCGCCGACTCCGTCCCTCCCTCGGAGTGGGCGGATTTTTTTGTCCACAATTCCGGTAGGCTGGCCCCTAGCTTTTCCTGACCAAATGAACCTCCGCGAGTCAATCGACAGCATCCACAGCATGGCTGACATCGGCATCTATTCGGAGAACACCTGGCGCGGCGTTCACAGGATCATCGAGACAGGCAGCACTGGCAAAATCAAGTTAGCGGGTGTTCCTGCGCACGAACTGGATGCATCAGACTTCTATTTCGCTTGATCGGGCGAAACACATAATCTTGGCGGCCAATCATCTTTAAAGTTATGCGCGCCTGGCGTTATACTGGCGGCAATCTGAAATCACGTCTCGGACTCACTGTGGAACCGCCACCGTTGAGTCCGGCCAGCCGGGAGTAGCTCCATGAACATTATGTCCGCCAATCAACAAAAGGGCGCTAGTGCGCCGACGCCGTTTGAATATGAGGGCACGATCTCTGCCGGCCTTGCAAAGTTCACATCTGAATTCAGCCTTGCCAGCACCCCGGAACGGGTTGTTGAGCGGGCGAAGCTGCATATTCTGGATTGCTTTGGCATAGCGCTCGCGTCCACGACGTTCGATTTTGCCCAGCGTGCAGCTAACGCAATTCGCGGGCTTGGCGGCAAAGGCGAATACCCAGTGATCGGCTACGACATGGCCTTGCCTGCACGCGATCAAGCATTGCTCAACGGCACCCTGATTCACGGCCTAGACTTTGACGACACCCACACCGATGGCGTCATCCATGCCTCCGCCAGCGCCATCGCGGCGTCATTGGCTCAGGGGCTGCGCTTCAATGCGACCGGCGCTGAGGTCATGGCGGCCTATATTTTAGGCGTTGAAACATCCGCCCGGATCGCACAGGCGGCGAAGGGCGCATTCCATGCTCGGGGATATCATCCAACGGGTCTGGTTGGCATATTCGGCGCGACGCTATCTGCTGGTAAGCTGGCTGATCTCTCCGAAAAACAGTTGCAAGATGCACAAGGTGTTGCGCTTTCGCAGTCCTCCGGCACGCTGGAATTCCTAAGCGACGGCGCTTGGACCAAGCGTATGCATCCAGGTTGGGCTGCGTCTTCCGCGATCACAGCGACGGCGCTCGCCAAAGAGGGCTTCAAGGCGCCGAGCAAGACTTATGAAGGGCGATATGGCCTCTTCAATCTCTATCTTGGTGAAGGCCATGGCTCTGATCTGGCGATGTGCACGGCCGGCCTTGGTCAGGAATGGGAGCTGGAGAATGTTGGCTTCAAGCCTTATCCTGCCTGCCATTTCAATCATTCCTTCGCGGATGCCACCTTGGGGCTGATGTCCCAGGGCATGACCATGGATAATGTGGAGAGTGTTACGGCCTTCATTCACCCGACCCAGGCCGCCGTTGTATGTGAGCCACTGGACCAGAAGCGCCGTCCGCAGAATGCCTATGACGCCCAGTTCTCTATCCCCTATATCGTCGCTACGACGCTGAAACGCGGCCACTTCACACTGGATGAGCTAGACGCTGAAGCACTGAACGACACGGATGCGCTCCGTGTTGCCGCCAATGTTGATTGGCAGGAAGATCCGGATACGGCTTTCCCGCGTTACTATTCCGGCAAGCTAGAAGCCCGTTTGAAGGATGGCCGCACCATTG
>Ga0315330_10002367_pt1 | contig 12888 bp, 8 predicted proteins | sample M140m34915metaG_FD_203453 | JGI IMG/M metagenome (GOLD analysis project Ga0315330, IMG submission 203453) | Ammonia-oxidizing marine archaeal communities from Monterey Bay, California, United States - M1 40m 34915 | ecosystem: Environmental > Aquatic > Marine > Intertidal zone | place: USA...
AAAAAAGGGAATAGAACTGTTAGATAATCTGTACGCTTGTAGAGGATTTACTGCTCATCAGATGGCCGAAATTATCAAACGTTTAGCTTCCAAAACTTCTGATGATAATTTAAGAAAGGGAAGATTAATTGTCGTTTCTGATCTAGCATCTATGTTTGCAGATAGTCAAGTAAAGAGGGCAGAAGGCTCTGCTATGCTCAAAGAATCATTATCTGATATCCAATATATAGCAAAAAAATGGAATTCTTTGGTTTTAGTGACAGTAAACTACCAGTCAAAACCCTTTCTTTCTAAATCAATGAAATCCGAATTAAAAAATTCTGCTAATGATAGATTAACAATTTTATCACAATCAAAAAGTGCAATCACAGTAAAACTACATTCAGTAGATATGACTGTACAACCATTAGAAAAAAGAAATCCTCAAGTCTCTCTTCAAGATTTTATTTTACCTGACCACATGTCCAAAGTAGTTTGGACAGAACCTCTTGAAACCAATTCTTCTTCTGATAATCCAAAGGGAGATAACAACGCAGAAGCAGCACGTAAAGCAAGTGTTTCATAATAAATAACATCACCTTTTTGACCTATTATTGTCTTTTTTATTGACTTAATTTCTGATGCCATCCTAATTCTGTCCGGAGGATTTCTTCTACTTTGACCTACAACTGCAAATCTAATTTTTCTACCTGGATATGTATTTTGACCTAACTTCAACTCTCTAAGTTGTGCTGCAGCTGTTAAATTCAATACCTTATGTTCTCCTGCTTTATTCCTAACTCTTCTTCCTAAAATAAGCTTAGATAAAGAAATTTTACCTTTTTTTAGTTTAACGATTTCTTCATTAAATAATTTCACAGATCTTCTAATACTTTCCTTTGGTGGTCTTTTGCGCAATTCTTCTAAGATATCTTTTTGAAGATTTTTTATCCATTGACAAGTTGAATGCTGACGTAACTCAATACCTCTTATTTTCCACCCCTTTTTCCCATGTGCAAAATATTTGGTTAGAGCACCAACTCCTGTAGTTCTATTGGGTACAAATGCAATCCATTCATAGACGTCTTCAAGCTCTATTGGTACACCAGATTTAACCTCTATTTTGGCCATCAATCTAGATATTGATTCGTCACGATCCTTATTACTTCTATTTTGTATGTCTATAAGCCAAATAGAATCTACAATTGCATGTAAACAACCCCAACCCTCTTCGTTAGCATCTTGCATTGCATCTATTATCATCTCACGTGACCAAGCACATATTGCTTCATGACACTCTATACGTCCAAATCTAGCATTTTTATATCCTGTATATCCAAAACAAGTCACTAGAAGCCATTTCAGAACATTTTGTCTTCTATCCCACACATCTCCTTTGACCTTCCTTCTAGATTTGAGATAACTACGTCTCTCAATAATGGGTGCAACAACTCTACCTAAGAATCCATATTTTTTAGTACAAGTATGCATTCCTAATTCTGGTACTAGTAGTTGTAATTTTTGAGTAGAATGCCTACGTCTTTCAATTTCCCTGATAGCACTCTCAGGTTTTAGTGGTAGTTTACCAGTTCGTAAATTTTCTTCTTCTGAAACTTTACAGCATTTACAATTCATTGTCTCAGGACTTATATTTCTAGTTGCAATAATACTTGGAAATAGGCTTGCAAAATCTAGTTCATACACTTGTTTATGGACGCCAGGTTCTGGATCTAGATACAAACCACCTCTATCAGATATGAGCATCTGTGTCCCTGTTTTCATATCTTCAGGCCTATTTTTCTTCCAAGGAACTAATACATCATCTTCCATAGATTGTCTTATTTGCATAGCAGAAATTGCAGAACCAGGAGATAATCTTGACAGATCCTGTGGAGGTATTCCAGACATTCTTGCAAGTTCACATAACCCTTCTAAACCACCTTCTTTACCGATGAAAGAAGCACCCATATCTACGTGTATTCTACCTTCTAAAGCATGATAAGCATCTGATCGCAGTATTCTGCCATAACTCCAAGTTGTAATCGCCTTTCTTCTAATATTAGTGCCGCGTTTATTTCTACTAAATCGTAATTCTCTACCATTTCTAGATGCAATATTTATCAAAGCTGGAAAATCTATACTATCTCCTTTGTTAGTAATCAAAACATCAGGATTAATCCAATGTATTGCTCGTTCAACTTCATAGAGAAATTCATCTTCATTTCTTTCAGGAGTAAGGTGAATATGAATAGGTATTCTCTTTGAATTAGAACCTAAAAGACCCATATCGATTATCGTCACTCCTGTGACTAATCCGTTTGAACTACGTTTTCCATGCTTATCTTTGCAGTTAACTTTCAACATCGCTTGTTTTAATGGTGGAGGCGTCCATTGTGCATCTGTTCTTTTATCCAGTGAAATTATTTGATTATTTGAAATTCTTATCCTACCAAATGGATGTGTATTCATATCATGAAGAAATCTTTGAGAGGGCTTAGGATCAACCGAAAAGACGTCAAATTTACTCCATTTACCAATTGCCGAAACTACATCGGCTACTTGTTTAAGTTTAGAAGGCCTAGAAATAGAAATTCCTAGAACTTCTGAAACTCCATTTGCTTCATGACTTTTGAATCTCTTCTGTCTTGAGAATTTCATTACTCCGAATAGTGTTTGATATTCCATTTCCTTTAGTTTCACTTCAAGTGCATCAATATCATCTAAATTACCTGCAATATGCAATACGGGTGACCAATAGAATATGTATTTACTAACTGATCCATCATCTAATTTAACCCATACAACCATTCCTTCAGAGTTTGAATCTTGATATGTATCGAGAATCCATCCCTCAACCATCTCTAATTTTTTCCTCCTCTAATTTGGTGAGTCTAGAATTAATATCGATTAGCATAGCAAGTAAAGCGGGCTCAAGAACGTCTGAAGTTGGAAGCATACCACAAGCAGAAGAACGACTTCTCACCGAATTCAACATCCGATCAAATTCATCTCTTTCAGAATGCCTCAAAACTCTCCTAAAAGGCTTCCAACTGTCTATTCTACGTTCTATCCGGTTTCTCCAAGTTGGTACTGTTCTGCCCATGGGCACTGAACATTAACTCGGCGGTATAATGAACTTTTCACTGAGGTGTTAGTAATACTGAAAGTGTTCTATACTTAAACTGAAGATTCTGAAAAATAATTTATGAATTGGATACAGCTTCTTCTTTTGGAAGTAATCCAAAGATACTCATCAAACAAGGCAGTAAAATTATACTAGAAACTAGTGCTAAAAGTATTGCAATTACGAATACTTGACCAAATAATCTCAGAGGCAAAAGAGAGCTTAGATTGAGAACTGCAAATCCTCCTGCAGTTGTAAATGCCGCAGCCATCATTGCTCGTCCTGTAGTTGCATTGGTTATTGAAATCCAATTTACGATTCCTGCACTTTGGTCATGTTCAATCTCTTCATCTAATCTTGTAACAAAATGAACTGCATAATCTACTCCCAGACCCAATGTTAGTGCCCCTATAGTTACTGTTTGTGAGTTTAATTGATATCCTAACCATCCCATTAATCCATAGACCCAAACAACAACAATAGAAAGTGGCAACCACATCGCAAATCCTTTCAAAATTCCTCTTTGAGGTGTTTTTTCTCTAGAAATATTGATTCCTAATAACATAACCAAGATAATCCCAGCCACAATCCCAGTTGACGCTACAGCAGATCTAGCCACATCTTCACTAACTTGTGCTAATATTAACCCTCTACCAGAAACACTCGCTTCTCCTTCTTCGTTTAGCGAATTATCTAATTCAGTAACAAAATCAACTGTCTTTTGCCAGTCCAAGGTTGGTGCTTGGAAACTTATTACAGTTTGCTTGAAATCTCCTCGTAAATATCTAAATGTCAAATTTTGGTTAGCATCTACCCAATTTTCTAATAATAACCACTCTGGATTTGCTGTATCTAATGAATCCAATATTTCTCTTAGCTCAGAATCTCTTGCAGATTCTAATTCTAGAATCTCCCAGACTCCAGTTTGTTCTGTTATACTAGGTTCTGCATCTAAAATTGACATCGAATTAATGTAAGTATTCTTTCCTTCTTCACTAAAGACATCTATATTCAATACAACATATAGTGGAGGCTGATTTTGTCCAGAAAATTCATCACTCAAAATTAAGAAATCAGCTACTACAGGAATATCTTCATCTAATTGATCTCTAAAATCAAAACCAATCTCAAGTTGTGTTATTCCTGCGCCAACAGGTAAAGAAAGTAACAATGCAACTACTACCACTGTCATTGGATTGAGTGCTTGCTTTCCTGACCAAATCGAGAATTTACTTTCCTCTACCTTAACGGATTTGGCAACAGTAATTTTTTGTGGCTTGAGCACTGTAAGTAATGCTGGTAAGGCAGTAATTGATAATAAGTAGATGAAAAATAATCCAACTGCGATTACTGTTCCAAAGACAACTAAGAAATTTTGTGAAGATAATCTAAAACTTAAGAATCCAACCATATCTGTGAAAATTGCTACAACTAAAGCAGCAGAAGTAAGTATTGTCCCAGTTTTAAGTGCCTTTATTCTTGCTTCTTTGGAAAAATCAGCCATGGTTTCTTTTCCTTCAGAATCCATATTTACTAATTCTTCACGATAACGTAACACAACGTGTAGGCCATAATCTACTCCTATTGCTAGTAGTAATATTGGAATACTGTTCATTGCAGCATTGAATTCTAATTTTAAAACTCCTGATACTCCATATGTAGCTCCTATCGCTAACAAAGTTAAGAAAATAACAATACTAGTATCTCTAATACTTCTAAATTGCCTCCATAGAATTATTCCTAGAATTATGACAGATGCACTTGTTAACATCCCAATTTCTGCTCCAATATTTCCTGCTTGCTGTTCAGCAAATCTAGAAAAACTGAATACTGTTAATTCATCATTCAAAGAATATTCAATGTCGGCAGAATTAATTAAACTTGTTTCTAAGGCAACACTCATATCACTCACTAAAATAGAAACTTCTGTTTCTAATTCCACTCCATGACTTGAGGGTTTAGTATCGATAGCAATAGTAACCAAAGCCATATTCGCTAACGTCCACGAATCATTTCTAGATTCTGTAGGGAACATACTCATCATTGAGCTTTTAATATCTAAATCCTGTAGCGCGTTCAATGGCGATAAAGCACCCATCAATTGACCTTGTAAAGGTGCAATAGTTGCATTTTGTTCTGTAGTTCTACCATCTGTCAATCCAGATGCCATTCCAATCAACATATCTATTGTATCGGCATTATTTTCTCCAGAATCCATTCTTGCTTGCCATTCACTTGGAGCTCCTCTGACAGACTTAGCCTCACTCCATTGGTCTAGAACTGTAGAATTTGGATAATCTACAGATGGAATACTAGCTATTGCAGCCATTGCTATTCCAACTGTCGAACTCAAGTTCTCATCATCAGACATTACAACATTCATGAGAGCAGTCTCAACTCCTGTTGACCAAGTATCTGAATCTGGATCTTGTATTTGTTGCCAGAACATTACTGAACTGGCAGGACCTGAATTTGGTGAACCTCCAAATAAACCATAATGAAATGGCACTAAATCTTCATATCCAAGCATTTGTGATTCTACATTTGCAAGCATCTCCCATGTCGACTCGTCTTCTAAATCTCCATCAAATTTTACTATCGCCCTAATCAAATCTAAATCAACATTGTAAGTATCTTCTACTTCATACAATAGAGAGGTCGTATCATTTTCTGGCCAAAAGGCATCTTCAGAATTATCAAAAACTATGTATTGTGCAAATGAGGATAATGCCAAAATCCCTACAATGGCAACACAAATAACAATTTTTGGTTTATCAACGGAAATTTCACTTAATCTATCAAATGGATTTTTCATGCTATTGCCCCTTGGGTTTTAATTACTTTTAATGCCTTTTTAACATGTCCAGTTACTCCTAATTGGCTGGTATGCGCAAAGGCAATAGTACCCTCGGGATCTATGACGAATGTAACTCTTGCGCGAAGAAAACCAAAATCTTTCTTCAATTTCAAAGCTTTAGTAAGTAATCCACCTTTATCACTCAAAAGCGAGTATTGTAATTTGTATTTCTTTTTGAATCTTTTATGAGATTTAACAGAATCTGAAGAAACCCCATAGAGTAAAATTCCTTGTTCTATAAATTGATCATATCTATCTCTAAAAGAACAAGACTGTAGCGTACAGCCAGGAGATTCATCTTTAGGGTAAAAGAATATTACAGTCCATTTACCGTTAATATCTTGACTAGTGACTAGATTCCCTTCATCATTCAAACATCTAAAATCAGGTAGTTTACTTCCTACTAAATATTCATGAGAATCTACCAAGTATTCATCTCCATTTTCCTAGAGAATCTCTTAGTGCGGGTTCTAAATTCTCATGAGTAAATTTGTATCCAGATTCTTGAAGTCTCTTAGGCATTACTCTTTGACTATCCAAAGTTAGTTTTACGCCCATTTCTCCAAACATTATTCTCATAACAAATCCAGGTAATGGAGCAAATGCTGGGCGTCTCAAAACCTTACCAAGAGTTTTTGCAAATATCTTTTGTCTAACTGGATTAGGTGCCGTAAGATTATACGCTCCCTCACTTTCTTCACTCATCATCAGATGATACATGGAATATATTTGATCATCCATTGAAATCCAAGACATCCATTGTTTGCCTCCTCCAATAGGACCTCCTCCTCCCATTTTTGCTGGTAGAAGCATTTTACCTAGTGCGCCACCAACAGCAGACATTACAATCCCTGTTCTAGTATGAATAGTTCTAATCCCAGCTTTTCTGGCAGAATCAGCACTATTTTCCCATTTTCCACAAATATCCGTAAGAAAATCATCGCCAATGTCTGTATTTTCATCTACAATTTCATCTCCTCTATTTCCGTAATATCCTATCGCACTTGCTACCATGAACAAATCAGGTTTATTTTCCAGATTAGCCAAAGTATCACTTAACAATGTAGTACTATCTACTCTACTATTTTTAATCGCAGCCTTCCTTTTTTTACTCCATCTCTTATCGCCTATTCCTACGCCACCTAAGTGAATTACTATATCAAAACCTTCTATTTGACTAGGATTAATTTGTCCTTCTGAAGGATTCCATGCTATTTCCTTTTTATTAGGGGCTGCTTCTTTCCTCACTAATCTCCAAACATCATGATTCCCAGTATCTAAGAAAGCAACTAGTTGTGTACCTATCAAACCAGATGAACCCGCAATTAGTATTTTTTTCCTATCTAGATGTTTAAATTTAATGTGATTATCCATATCTCTCTTTAATCTGTATTCTCTTGCTTTGAACATTGAAGAGATTCTTCCAGTTACTAAAGAACCACCAAGAACTTTGTCAACTAACATTCCCAATGGTCCAAATGGAACGCTGTATGTAACATCATCAACAACTGTTGTAATTCCGTCAACTTCAGTCAAGAAATGATCATGATCCCATTTCCAAAATGGTCCTTTGACCATTGTATCGGCAAAATATGCTTTGTTATTGGCCGGTTTTTCATATCCAGTATGTTCTGCCACCCATGTCATTTTGAAGAAAGGGGCACCAGGTGCTGGAAATCTAAATACTCTTTGGGATCCAACTTCTAGAGAATCATCCGCCCTTACTTCTTCTGCAACTTCCCATGGTGGCATCAATCTTCTAAAAGAACCCTCATGTTCAAACCAGTCGAATGTAGATTCTACATCAGCATTGACTACTGTTTCATGTTTGTAATTTGTTGGCATTCTATAACCTCTGTATTTCTCTAGGTAGAGGGGAATTTTCAGACCATCTATTGATATAATTATTCAATTTTAATTTCCTTCTTGCACTTTCAGTAGTCATGTAGCGTACTTTACCAAATACGGGCCTTTCTGGACCCCATGCCCTATCATGACGACCTAGAACCCAAAAAATTCCTGTGTATGAATTGGGATCTCTACCATCTAAAGCCCACCTATCATTAATCTGAATCATCCAATCTGCAGCTGTATTAGGATCGGGAGCCCATTCTAGAATTTTTTTACCCCAAACCATTCTCATGTAGTTGTGAATTAATCCTGTTCTAAGTAATTCTCTTTGTGCAGCATTCCAAACCTCATCATCTGTTCGAGCATTCTCTATATCTTCAAATGTGTATGGCTTACGTTCATCTTCAGCATGTTCCTGTAGTGATTTTTTTGCCCAATTTGGTATAGAATCTATTGATTTATGATCTCTTCTGTAGTGAGCAAAATTAAATCCTAACTCTCTCCATGTTATTATTTGATCTAGGAATGATTCTTCACTCTCAGACAAACCCCACCATCCAGATCGAGTACCTTTGCCCATATCTTCAAAGCAAGTCATATCATAAGTCCAATTTCTTCTTTTGAAAAGTTCAACAACCACTTCTATTGTAGAGATGTGTCCAAAATGAAACCATGGTGAAAGTGTACTAACTGCTGGATTTTCAGTATTATTTCTATCAGTAGAATATCTTTTAAGATTAAATTCGAGAAAAACTTCCATTCTTTTTAATGCTTCAAATCTCCCGCCTCTCATTTTTTTAACAGATTTTACTTCATGATCTATATTTAATGGAGCCATTGCCGCTTCCGAAACCTTTCCTGCTTCCCCAACTCTCCACAACCATTCCAAAGGCGTAAATTCAACTTCAACTGCTGCAAACAAGGATGCCATTTCATTCTGATCGAATTTGAGGTTAGCTGTTATTGATTCCATTGAATTTTTTGATGGCAGGTTTAGTAACGCTTCTGCCATACTTCTTTGAACATGTTTTCTAAATGAATATGCCGTCAAATGTTCTTTGCCAGCCCATGCCATGGGCAGTATTCCATTTGAATCCGCAGCCTCTGTGTTGACTTTGCATATTTTAGCAGCTTTTTCCATTATGGTTCTTGGCAAGTATGTCGGATAATCATCGACCAATACTGAACATGCGTGACTTGACAGCTTTGCAAGAAGCTTATTTCCTGAATCTTTGTGAGTCTCAACCCAAGGAAGATATGTAATATTATTTTCTTCGAAGATTTTGATGTTATCTAACATACCTTGAACAGAAAATGTTAGTATTCTCTCATTTGCCCAATCATGTCTGATTGACATACATTCAACAACTAAAATAGGTTTATTGAGTTCTGATGCTAATTCTACTGCTCTATCCATAGCAGCATTATAATGATACCTTCTTGCAGAGGTCATCCAATAAAGAATATAGTCTCCTGATGGATTAATTGACATGTTATTTAGGTTACGAATTCGAGATGGCTTTGGCTTAGAAATACTCATCACGTGACCTCAACAAAAGTTTGCTTACACCTCATCACCTATAAGTAAGTGTTTTCAAATGTATATTAAAAATATAAAAAATACAGATTGAAATAAACATCAATTCATAAGTAGATGTACATTTCAGCAATTATGACTTTACAAGTTAGAAGAGAAGCTGAACCAGTAGATATTGAAGCCGATGCCCTGCTACCTACAGAGTATGGAAACTTCAGAGTGAGAGTAACCGTAGACTCAAAAGGAAAGGAACATTCACTGTTGTATGCAGGAGATTTAAGTTCTGTAAAATCACCTTTGATAAGGATACATTCCGAATGCTTAACCGGTGATGCTTTTGGATCTCTGAAGTGTGATTGTGGCCCACAATTAAAACTCTCAATGCAAAAAATTCAGGAAGAAGGAGTTGGAGCAGTAGTCTATCTCAGACAAGAAGGTCGTGACATTGGCTTACATTCTAAGATTCAAGCATATGCACTACAGGATGAGGGCTATGATACCCTAGACGCTAATTTAGCACTGGGCTTACCTGCTGATGCTAGAGATTACAAAATTGCTGCAGATATGTTGAAGGACGCGGGAATCGAAAAAGTTAGGATGATGACTAATAATCCTCTCAAAATAAAGGGTTTAGAAGATAATGGAATATCAGTTCAACAAAGATTCTCTCATGTCAGTGGTGTTTCTAAAAACAATAAACACTATCTTGCTACTAAGAAAAATAGAATGGGACATATGCTTTAAAACAATTAAGTTTTAATTTGTTAACAATGGAGGTTTAATTATGTCATCATTAATCGGTTCTACTGCACCAGAATTTACTTTGAACACCAGCGATGGTGAAATGTTTTCACTATCTGATTTAAATGGTCAATGGAAAGTACTATTTTTCTATGCTAAAGATGGGTCTCCTACCTGTAAAAGGGGATGCCTATCTTTCAAAGACCAATATGATTTATTCCGCTCTTTAACTCCTCCTGTCGAAGTCATTGGCATTAGCCAAGATACAGTAGAACAACATAAAGAATTCAAGGAAGAGTTACAATTACCATTCACCTTACTATCCGATCCTGATAGAAAAGTTGCAGTAGATTATGGTGTAGCTAATCATCTGGGATTATTTCCAGCAAAATCATCTTTTTTATTAGGTCCCGACAATACCATTCATCATGTGTATGATTGGTTATTTAGGCCCAGGACTCATGTGGCGAAGATACTTTCTGCGATGAGTAGAATTACCGATGGAGATAGATTCGAATGAGTTGGAATACACTACTGATTGATGCTGGACTATCTGAAAGAGAAGCTGAGGCAGTAATCGTATTATCTGCAAAACCAAATCTAAAGGCTAGCGAATTAGCAAAGGAACTTGGAACCACGAGATTAGATGCATATAATTCTCTTGAACGATTGCAAAGCGGTGGATTAGTTACAGTAACAGTAGATAGGCCTATGAAATTTTCAAGCCCTCCACTAAAGAATGTCCTTGAACACCTGATTAATATCAGGAAAGAGCAATTGAAGAAAATTGAACAAGGGTTTGAGGATATCAAAGAAGGAAAAATACAAGATATTCAAGAAGACATCACTCTCGATTTGGGAACAGAGCCAAAGTTTGCAGTGTTAAAAGAAAGGGTACACATATTCTCCAAAATAGAAAAAATGGCTCTTGAGTCTAAGCATTCTCTAATCTTGACATTAGGTAAATTTGGTATACTTCATTTGTGCAGAAGTACAGCTTTATCTGAGGTAAATAAAGCAGCAAAAAGGGGAGTTGAGGTAAAAGTAATGGCACAATTAGATCGACGTACGACTCGATTCTTCTCTGAATTAGATTCAGCAGTTGAGGTAAGACATAGTGATGATTTGGAATCACAAGGAACCGTGATGGATCAATTAGAAGCTATTCAATACCTCAATACTGAGGAAAATCCAGTAGGTAGAGGAAAAACCGACGCTGCTCTTCTCATTCAATCATCTCCCTTTGCAGAATCTCAAAGAAACTTAATTGAAAGTATTTGGGAAGAGGCTATACCTTTTGAATTGGCATCAAAAAGATTTACTGAAGAAAGAATAGTTGATCCTTTAAAACTAACTTTAGATGGGGGCTCTTTCTTGGATCGTATTAGAGATGTTTTACAAATATCAGAAGAATTACCAGAATCCGATACCCCATTTAATTTAGATGCTTTTATGGCATCTGGACTAGAAATAAGTGATGCTAGAAAAAAGCTAGGAACAGGCGGAATTTCTAGCCTTAATACATTTGGAATTGATATTGGATCATTACTCCGTCAGGTAGGTAACCGAATAGGAGAAGAACTCGCATTTAGTTTGAGAAAAATTGATGGGCATGTTGAATTTCTTAGTGAAATGATGGATTGGTATGAATATGCAGGTCTTGGAGAATTAAGCTATGATGCTGATCCAATTTTCCATATCAAAGTACATCTCTTGCTAGATGCTGATAATTCAGATCAACTTCCATTGTGGGAACTTGATGATGGCATAATTGAAGGAACTTTATTGAGTAGATATTCTTCAATGAAAGAAGTTATTATAGAAAGAATTCAATCAGCGGATAACAAAGATGAATTCTGTAGATATAACTTGGTACTATCTGATGATAATTAACTAATTATTTTTTTATTACTAACTAGTCAATATATGGTGAAAAATTATGAGATTATTCACATTCTCTCGTTTTATGTATCAAATATTAAAAAAGAGTCCAGCCAACCTAGATTGGATTCAAAATCAAGGACTTTTAGCAGTTAAGCTTTCTCAGATATTTGCCTTGAGGCCAGACTTACTTTCTATAGAAAAATGCCGTCAATTACAGACATTATATGGTCAAGCCTCCACTATCCCTTCTGAAAATGTTCTTTCTATTTTGAAAGAAAAAGCCCCAGTTGAATTTCATGATTCTATAGAATGGTTCGATAAAGAGCCCTTAGCTGCTGCTTCAGTAGGCCAGGTTCATAGGGCACGGCTAAAAACTGGAAAAGAAGTCGTTGTTAAGATAATTAAGGCAGACCATAAGAAGAAATTCAAAAAAGATGTTTTTAGGATGAAAAGATGGTTAAAAATATTAATTTTATTTTCTCCAAAATTACGAAAGGTCGGTAATCCTATAGCATTGTTAAATCATGTAGAGGATTATACACTTAGAGAATTAAATTTGAATAATGAAATAGAAGGTGGAAACAAGTTAAAACAAATACAATCAAATCTTGCAGAAGATTTCCCAATGCCAAGATTAAAATTTCCAAAATATTGGGAAAAACTATCAAATGAAGATGTTTTAGTTTCTGAGTTTATCGAGGGAAAAACATTAGAAGAAGGAATTAGAAATCAATCCTTAGAATGGGATTATTTAATTGAATTATTCAGAATTCACGGTGCTTATATGTTTGGGGTAGGAACTTTTCATGGCGATCTTCATCCAGGTAATTGTATAATAGATAAAGATGGAAATTTCGTTTTTATTGACAATGGGGCAATTTGTGATGCTCCGAAAAATATTAGCTTATCACTTTT
>Ga0315330_10002368_pt1 | contig 12887 bp, 19 predicted proteins | sample M140m34915metaG_FD_203453 | JGI IMG/M metagenome (GOLD analysis project Ga0315330, IMG submission 203453) | Ammonia-oxidizing marine archaeal communities from Monterey Bay, California, United States - M1 40m 34915 | ecosystem: Environmental > Aquatic > Marine > Intertidal zone | place: USA...
AGAAAACGAAACTTTGTTTTCGGTTCAAATCGTTCAAGCGGAGGAAAATTATTCAGCCGTTTGGGAAAATATGTCGGGTAATCTTACTGTTGAGATACAATCAACAGGTTCGGATAGTCAAACAGACGATAAACCGGGTGACTTTTACATCGCCAAAGCAGAATTTAGGCTCAAAAGATAGGTAGGGTTCATATACCTGTTGTTTTAATTCTTAGGATATGTCTATTGAAGGATATTGTGAATGTGGCCGTAAATCAACGGGTAAATTCAGTTATCGCAGAAATGAAAATTATTGTTCTAAATACTGTCACGATTTTATGGAAATCAAGGTTGAGGGGGATAAAACCGCTTACGACTTGTGGTATGGAACGGGCAAATATGCGCTCAATCCACCCTATCCTAAATTGACTATGAAGTGTGCATGGTGCGAGGGCGAGTGTAGCCTTCCAAGAGGACTTCACGATGCGAACAAGTGGTTCTGTTCTGCCCAATGTTCCAAACAAGCCAATCGCAATCCCAAATCCACATCGTCACGAACAGGTTCAACACAGATTTCAAATCAAATCCGAATGGTGATGGTTTTGCGAGAGAAGAGGGGTGAATTTTTGGATGCTAAAACGATAGCCCAATACTACGAAGATTGGTTTAGGAGAGGTTGCACCGCTAACAAGGTATCATCCACGATGCGCTTACTTACCGCCAAAGGCCATGTTATCAAAAAGGAAGGGCATAAGACCAATCTTTACCAAGCAGGTAATTTGCATACGACCCTCAAAGCCATGTTTGGTGAAACCGAATTGAAATTAGGGAGAGGGATTAAAAATGAATAATTGTCCTGTTTGTGATATGACCGTTAGCACAAATGCTAACAAACCATTCAAGTCAAAAGGAGGTCGTGGAACGATTACTTATGAGTCCACTTATTGTTCTCGCTACTGCCGAGAATATGATGAGCGAAATATGGAAAAAGAACCAATTTCCGATTCTAAACATCATAAAGGGATTTTTGGATTCCCACCGATTGAAGTTCCCTGCGAAATGTGTTCGGGAACAGTCACACTAAAAAGAACGAATTACGAAAGTGCATCACGACATTTTTGTTCCACCGATTGTTTTAACAAATTAAAGTCTGCAAAAGGTCGGAAGGTCTATGTCATTTGGCGAGTTCTTTCCACAATGAGGCATTTCAACGACAAGTTAGGGATAAAGAAAATTAGCCCACAACAGATTATGGAAATCATCAATAATGATAAATTGATTGGAATAAAGAATGACAAAAGTTTGCGAGGTGTCTTGAATAGATGGATGGCGGCAGGTTTGATTACCAAAGATGGTTCACATTATAATTATCACAAAGACGGATTGCGTGGGAAGCCTCTCGGATTATTTATTTACGATTATTTGAATATGAGTTATGCCGAAAGAATGGCCTTTCTTGAACAATGATTCTTATACCTGTAAGGATGGTGTTTAATTCATGGCGAGTAGCAATAAGACAGGATTGGGAATAAATAAAAAGAGAAGTAAGCAGGTCTTGAAGACATCTATTGATGTTCTGCAAGAGTATTCAAAGTGGGCTAAAGATGAAGATGAAGATTCATACCTTGCTATGAAGGATTTGCATACCATTGTTTATGACGATTGGCGAGAACAAGGCCGTCAAGTGTCGTGGACAAAGAAAGAGTTCTCATCCCTTCTTTCGGCTCATGTGCGAAATCCGATTGAAGATTACACACTTCTTGAAAAGAACCGAAAAGTTAATAGAGCAGGTGTTCGTGAGATACATTACAGGGTGAAGCAATAATGGTAAAATGTGGATATGATGGATGCAAAAAACACATGAATGGATATTTCAATGTCTATCATGTTCCGACAGCAATTGCTATCGTGACGAAAGATGGTGAAACATTCTATTGTTGCGAAGACCATTATGAGGCAGGTGGCGCATTTGACAAACTATAAGACCATGCTAAGAATCGTTGATGATTTGAAATATCTTGAACGGCTTACCAAAGTGGAATTTTGGGAAGTTCTTTTTACACATTCGGGGAAACATTATGTGGATGCGAAATGGGATTTGTTTAAGAGTGACAAATTAGGTTTCATTGATTCATGTTCTGTGGACAAAGTTAAAATACTTGTTGATTACATCAATAATTGTAAAGGGGAATGAAAATGATTTGTGAATTGTGCGGTGGCTTATTTGAAGGGATGGGATTCCGAAGTGAAATAGACCCCAATGATGCAACCTTTGAGCGAATTGTGGATTACAAAAAGTGTAATCTATGTGGTTCGGGAATGGTTATCTATCACCCCTATATGCCTGTCCAAGAAGAAGAGTAGGGTTGCTATGATTGAAAATTGGGCGAATTGTCCCTTCCCAATAATTCCGAAAGAGCAACGGATTAAGAATAGAGAGGTAGGAATCTGTAAAGGTGGTTGTAATGCGTTAGCACGAATCACTTCAAACAAATATCAGTTATGTTCCACCTGTTCGGGTAAATATCGTCTGTTTGGGGCAGAATGTGATGTTCCCAATTGTAAAGTTATTGCTGATGGTAAAACCGTTTTTTTCAAAAGTGATAACAAAATTCTTTGTCGTGGTTGTTGGGGTTCATGGGGTGTGATGGGATTTCCACAATGGGAACGATTTGTGGAGGAACGACATTTGTATTTTTTACGACCTAAAACCTTCGTCAAAGCATTAGAAGAGGGGTTGGTTTCACCTGTAAAAAATCCCGTAGGGAAGAAGGAGGTTGCTGAATGTCATTTTTGTCACGAATACAAAACAATCAATAATTCCAAGTATCAATTGTGCAGTAATTGTAATGGACACTTGCAGTATCACGGAGAAATCTGTCAAGTATGCGACATAAATGATGCTTATGGCTTTAATCAAGATGAGTCAATGTTTGTTTGCCGACCATGTGATACGACCAAAAGAAAATACAAAATTGCATCGTTTCACATTTACAAAACCCAAGTTAGGACAATTAAGAATTGTCGTTTATGCGGCTTAGAGGTTTCTCACGACAGGGAGGATGGCCGATTGAATTGTTCTGCTTACATTGACCATGACCATGATACAGGAGATGTTAGAGGGGTTCTTTGTCAAAAATGCAACACTTCCGAGGGCATGATTCCTACGGATAGGCTGTCCCCTTTGGAATGGGCTAAAAATTTAGTGGAATACTACCAAAGTCCACCCCTTAGCAAATCTTGGATGAAGAAGTAATTCCGAAAATTTTCCGAAAAAGTGCGGAAACTTTCCCCGGTCTTCTTACAAAAACCGACATTTGATATTAGATAGTAGGAAGTATAAGGAAAAGGTATGTTCGGCCATAATGCTTTGAATTATGCTAACTTGGGTTCTTTGGTTCTTGGTGCGGAACTAAAAAAATTCCGAGCATCCACCGAAGTTTCCAAAGACGATACTTCAAATTATTATGTCATTAAGCCCACTAATGCAGGTTATGTTTCATATTTTTCTAAAAGTGGAGAGAAAGTAGGTAGTAATTACGGAAATGCAGAAATGTCTATGATGGAAACGGTTAATAGTGTAATTTCTTCACTACCCGATGGCTCAACATATATTCTTGAGGGGTTTTTTCCCGACGAAGGCGTTGAAAATTCACCCGATACAGGAAGTCCTTCCAATGCCGATACAGACCCAAACGATTGTGCAGGTGAAAATCGGGTCAAGGGAACTGATGATGTTTGCGGTTCTTGTTTGAGTGGATATACCGAAGATGATACAGGAGTTTGTGTTGCCGATGTTGCCGATGTTGCCGAAACAGAAACCAATTGGCTACTTTATGGCGGAATTGGTGTTGTAGCGTTGGGTGCAGTATTATTTATGAAAGGGAAGGATTGATTGTGTTTGGACATAATGTTTTTACATTTGGGGATTTTTCCTCATTTCGTGCAGAAGCCGCATGGGATTATGACGGAGAATTCGGGCTATTGACACTAATTCAGCCTTTAGGCACAGGAGTTGGAATAACCTACGGAGATAGTGGGCCACAATTGGTTGATAGTGTTCCAACGGCAGTTAGATTTCTTAATTCCCAAGACAGAAGCAAGCAAACTTATCGTATTCAAGGGTTTGAAAGTGACGACCCCCGCTTGGGAACTTATCAAAATTCACCGACTGAAAATCCAAGTTGTGCAAGTGAGAATAGATTGTCAAGCAACACAAGTGATTGCGGTTCTTGTGTAAGTGGTTATGAAGATATTAACGGAACTTGCACAGTCATTGTAAATGAAGATAAATCAAGTTCACTCCTTCCCATTATTGGTGTCGGGGCATTAGCGTTAGTATTACTGATTTGAGGGATAAAAATGATAGGCCACAATACTTTTTCTTGGGTTGATTTGCGGGCTGAAACTATTCTTGGTTTTAGAATGGAGGGCAACGGAGATAGTTCCGATTATTGGAAAACATATCCAAATTCGTCTGCTGATGCACCTTCTAATTGGGATGAGTGGACTCACGAAGAGAACGGATGGGTTGAAGATGGATGCGAAGCACGATTTTATTTAAGTAAGGGTAGTGGAGATTCAATTAGCATCGCTTATCCCCTTGATTCTGCTTACAATACGGGCGAATGGTATAAACCTACATCAAATGGTGGCGGTGGTGCTTCTTCAATGACTGTTAGCGGCATTCAAAATGGTGAAGAATATATTGATGCTTATACGAGAGCGATGATGATTGTTGGAAATCATTGGGATAATGATACGGATAGCGAGATTGAAAGAATTCAAACAATTGCTCGCCCGCTATTTGGAAATGCAAAATGGACATGGATTAGTGGACTAAGTGATTTACCTACAAATTGTGGAGAAACAACCGAATGCACATATTCTCAATGGTCGGAATGGGGTTCTTGTAATTACATTGATTCCGCAGAAGGGCAATACAATGATGGTCTTCAACAACGATTCCGTAGCGTTCAAAGTGGAAGTGATTGTGTAGGTGAATTGACACAGACACAACCTTGTGCAACACCTACGGATTGTGAATGGGGTGCATGGTCATCGTGGTCTTCGTGGTCGGGGTCTTGTGACTATAACAACAATGGCGAACCTGCCCTCTCACGCACACGCACACGAAGCGTTGTTAAGGAATACAAAGGAGGACAAGCCGAAGATTTGTGTCCCGCAGGTATTACCGAAAATGGTTGGAGTTCCACTCAAACAGAAACGGAAACTAAAATTTGTCCATCAAGTGCAAGCGATTGTGAAAGTGGGCAGAAGTGGACAAACAGGGTTTCAAATGGAATCACATCGGGTATTTGCGTGGATTGTGGCCCGGAAGATGACCCTAATGCAACATATTCAAACGGATGTAAAAATGGTTGTAAGTCGGGATATAAAAATGATGTTAGAGATAATCGTTGTAAAACGGTAGGATGCACAGATTCAACGGCTAAGAATTACGATTCAACCGCACAGACCGCTTGTGGTGATTATAACAGCGACCCCCTAAGAGAAAATGAGTGTTGCGAATATGAAGAAATTGTTGAACAAGTTGGTGGAAATGGAGTTATTGATGATACCATTTCCTCGCAAACAACGATAAACACCCAAATTCCAACAGAAGAAAGTTCCATCACACCAACCGTGATTATTGGTTTGACAGGGGTTCTTGCGATAGGTGCATATTTCTTAACGAGGGATTGAAATTATGTTTAGTCGTTTGAAATCATTTTTTCAAAGTGATGTGATTGTTGAACCTGTTGATAAACCTTTACTTTATGATTCTAACATGAGTGGTAATTTTACCGAAACTGCCGCAGATGGTTTAGGATTCATCACGAATGCCCCTTACGGTGTTGATTTGGAACAAATTCCTCGCATTACTACAAGTATTTTCGGAACGACTTCACTTCGTTATCCAAATGGTATAGGTGATTCCGATTTAGGATTTGGAACTAAAGAAGAGAAAATCCAACGGGCAAAAGAAATAGCCCTTCAAGATAAATACGGCTACGGTTCTTATTGGATTGATGAACTCACCACATTCGGATGTGCTGACCCTTCTGCAAGCAATTATGATTCTAACATTGATTATCATGTGGGTGATTGGTTTTGTTCATATCCTTGTCAAGAAGTAGGGCGAGCCACAGATTATTTAGGAAACTGCGATAACTACTGTTTAGCAGGTTTTGAAATGTTAAATGGTGTTTGTGAAGAAGAGGAAGAAGAAGAGGAAGAATTAGCCCCCGCTTCAAAACCAAAAGCAAAAGCGACCCAAGAAAAAACATGGTTTGAGAAAAATAAAAATACCATAATTGTTTTGAGCGTTGTGGGTGTCGGAGTTATTGCACTTAAAAGTCGCTCAAAGAAATAATTGATGTGAGTTTATGATTGGTCATAATGCACTTGGACTTCCATTTCAAAATAAGATGTTGATTGGTAGGAAATCTCCCGAAGCATTTATTCAGCATTGGTTGGACACCGTTTGTTCACACGATGCTAAAGCCATTACGGAATTATACCTTGAGGATGGTGTTTTACTCGGAACATTGGCGGAAACCATAAAGACAGGAAGGCAGGAAATTCGTTCTTATTTTGACTTTTTCGTGGAAAAGAAACCTTGTGGAGTTATTACCTCAATTTCGTCTGCAACTTACAACGACATCGCTGTGGTTAATGGGACTTACACATTTGATGTGGAAGGTGAAAAAGTCCCTGCAAGATTCACATTCGTTTTGAAAAATGTAGGTCACAATTGGATGATTGACACATTACATTCTTCGGTGCAACCTTAAAATAACTGTTTATATCATTTACAAGTTATGGTGCGAAGTAGGCCAAACACAAATTGTCTGTTGTGCGACAAGGTTTTATCACGGCCACCGTCAAAACAAAGACCCTTTTATTATTGTGGACAGGGCTGTTGGAGGTCTTGTAATGTTTCACTTAACTTTTTCACACCCGAAATGAAAAGAAATCGTGGTCAATCAATGACCGCATTATCTATGATGTGGTGGATTTTACGAGATTCTAATGAATTTTTACCCACGAAAGAAGTATTCAGTAGGATAGATGATAAATTTGGTGACAAAGCCTTCCTCAAACGCCCTAAAAGTCTAAATCGTGTAATGACTTACTTCCGAGCCGACTCTTGGGAAGTTATTGATGATAAGATTGACGGCAAGAACATGAAGTCCTATCGTGCGAAGCAGATACCGTTTGAAGAGGCTTTACGACCTCGTTTTTATGAAGCCATGAAAAAGCGAAATCTCTAAATACTTGTTGCCTGTGGGAATGACCATGACCGAAAATTATCGTCAAGCGGCAGGTTGCATATTACTACACATTGATGGGAAGGATAATCCCCGAATTTTACTCTTACGCCGTTCTATTGAAGAAACCTCAATGCACGGACTATGGGAACTTCCCGGCGGTAAAATGGAAGGCAAGGAAACGCCTACTGAATGCGCCCTCCAAGAACTCCTTGAAGAAACGGGTCTTGAACCCGATAGAGTCATACGCACTATGCCTCCACACATTGACGACAATATGGAAAAAATCTATCACGGCATCATGGGTCGCATTCGTGGTAAAGAACCCACAGTCACACTCTCTAATGAACACGACAAATACAAATGGATTACTGCTCAAGATGCTCTTGACATGGATGAACCCCTTAGCCATCACGCCGAATATCTTTTCAAAATTTGGAAAGGTTTAGAGTGAACCTTTATTAACCACTTCGGACAAACAACATTTGCGACATAAGCGGGGTTTTACCTCTCTCCAATGGCGGTTCTCCGTCATGCGGGTTCGCAAGGGATTTTGTCATTTTTCCCGCCCCTCCCGCACCATTTTCATCCGAAGGCATAGATACTTCGTTTCACAATAAAGAATCAATGGCGACAGTCATACTCATTGATGCAGGTTATTTTGTAGGCCGTATGCAGAAGCATTGGTCGCCTAAAGGTAAAATGCGCCGAGCGCACAATTCTTTCAAGAGGAAGAAAACCAATTGGTTTCAAAGACAGTATCAATTTCAAAAGGCATTGAATTCCGATTTAGGATTCTTAGAAGTCACAATGTCACGGATGAGGGTTAATCCGAAATATGACAAGTCCTGTTCCGTCATTCTATGTTTTGATGGTATCAAAGGCCGACAAAGGAGAGGGGTTCTTTACGATGGCTACAAGGCCAATCGGACATTTGCCGCCGATGGTGCATCCACCCACGAAGGGAAAGATGTGCGAGATGTTTTTGAATCCGCAGGTCTTGATGTAAATGACTTAAAACCTCAATGGGAATCACGATATGAGGAAAATTTAGAGGCTGATGACTTAATTGCGGAAATTTGCATGAGCGAGTTGCTCAAAGGCAACAAAGTGGTCATTCTTTCGGGTGATGCTGACTTGTTTCAAATGCTTCGTTATCCCGATGTTCGCCTTCATAATTTCCGTCAAGAAATCACTGTGGCTGATGTGGAAGAGAAACACGGAGTTAAGGTGGAACACTTTGCTGATTGGAAAGCCTTAGCGGGTGATGCTTCGGACAACATTCCCGGAGTTCAAGGAATTGGGGCTAAGAAAGCGGCTTCGTTGTTGAATCAATATGAAACCCTTGAGAAAATACCTTCCGAAGAGTTCCGAACTTATTCTGCGGCCAATATCAAAACCTTAGCGGCCAAAGTAAAGCGTGTGCGTGAGGATAACAATTGGTCAATTTCCAAATGTAAAAAGGAATTTGGTTCTGCATGGGACAAAATTGAGCGTGGTGAAAAAGTTAGTTTGAATGCCGAGCAAGTGAGAAAATTAACTCAAGCCTTTGACATTTCGGGTTATCTCATCTTTGAAGATTATTACCATCGTGCTTTGACTTGGAAGCGATTAGTCCGATTGCCTTTTGGTGATGGACAACCGACAATTTAGATAGTGGGCGCACCTAATTTCAATTATGCCCACACCAAAGCAATTTGTCACTCAAGCAATTGATATGGAATCTTTCTTTGAAGATGAAGAACCTACTTTTGAGGAATTCATGCGATACCCACCTTTTGATAGTTTAAGGGGGGAGGGATTTACCCTTCAAAATATGATTAACGCTTATCGTGAAGGGAGAATAGTGTTTGTTGTGAAACACGGAAAGGTATATGCTAAAAATGGTGCATCTTTCCAAACGAGTCATCGTTGTAGTTTTTTAACGAAAGAATATCCAAGCACACTTTTCCAAATTGAAGGCATCACTCCCAATTTACTAAATTTTGATGAATTAAATCCTACTACTCTTGAAGATACAACCCATGAGGCACTTATGAATGTGACAATAGAGGAATACACAACCCAAAGCGACATTAAAAATAAAAAGGTCAAATTTTCGGGTTTGACTCTTGAACAGGAATCGGCTCTTTCTAAGGTATTGAGTATAATGCTTTTTGAATCAGTAAGTAAAGCACTATCGGAAGATGGAACACAATCACTTATTCTCACATACAATCCCAACAACTTCATATTTTACACAAGCCCTTATCTCAAGATTTACGAACCTTTTAACACCAATTTGCCCGAATCTCTTTCCAAAAGGCTTACGGAACTTTTTGAAAATCAAAAAGTATAAATACTACCTCTTTACGAAAGAAAAGTATGGCTACAATGTCCGACCACCAAGAATCCGACAATTTCTCATATTCTCGTAATTGGGAAGAGATTGAAGCGATGCTTGATAAGGCCGAAAGGAAATTGAATTTCCATCAGTTAAAAATGACTCAATCTCGCCCTAAAAGCAAGGATTGGGTTTTTCATGCTCGCAATTTCAAAGCCCTTCAAGGTGTCGTTAAAACCCTTCGTTGGACTCTCGGAGATAAGAACATTCCACACCCATTAGAGTGATTACTCAATAGAGAAATCGGCTTCAACATGAGCCAAGATTCCATGAGCAAATTTTATTAAGTCTTGTTGGCTAAGTGCGTTAAGATTGAATGCGAAATCGTATTCATCACCTTCCATCGTATCAAGAGTTATTCCTCTCAAATAGAGCCATAAGCCCCCATAATCATCTTCGGTCAAGTGCAGATTTTCGCTACGGTGTAGTGTCCCCATAGGGATTACTTAGATTTCTCGTTATCTAAGACTGTATAACCACAACCACATTCCCAATAACCATTTTGGAGGTTCATTTCTTTGGTTTTGAATCTTGTGCTACAACAAGGGCAGTTCATTTTTCCACTTCCGAGTTATACTCGTTCCAAGAAATCGTATTTGCACACGCCTTTTCGTCAAGATAGTCGGCATAATCATCATCTAATTCGGCTTCGTTATCGGCATTAAAAAGAACGACCTTAACAGGGGTTCTCCAACGATACCCCGCCATCGCAATCATTTCAAGTATGGATTTGATACCTCTATGTTGTGATTCGCCAACAGTAGCCTCCAAAATACATTGGTTTAAGAGTTCTTCGTCAATCCGCAATTCATCCATGAATAATCATAGGGTGACTGTGTATCTAATTGTTTCCTAAGCCTTAGATAGTGAGAGTGCATAAATGTATTTATGGAAGACGATGACGATTACATTCCCGATTTCTTGAAAGAGGATTCGGTTGTTGAATCGCCATTTAGTCTTGACGACATGGTAATGCCTTCCGATTATGAATGGACTCATTTGAACGACGATTTTTCCGTTGAAGGCATCTTGAAACTCAATAAAGAGGGCAAAAATCAAGGTCTAAATTTGACAGGGAATCAAATGTGGGCATTAGACAAGATAAAGGATAATTTATACAATTGGGATAATGAGCCGGAATTCTCCGATATTTTCCATAAGGAATTTTGTAAAAAATACGGTATTAGCCTTTCCGATTTGAGGACACTTGAAAGGAAGGGCTTGATTAAACTTTCTAAAGATGATTACTATTTTAAGAAACGGGGATATATCGTCTATCCAAAGCCTCTTATGTATTTGGTGTATATTTCCAACCAAGATTATCCCGATTGGTTTATTCGTGGGTCAAAAGAAATGGGTCTTTGGAAGGCAGAATCTTTTGAAGCAAAAGGGTATGCACCCGATAAACCCTTTTATGCAACGACTCACGAAATTGGGACAACAACAGTTATGCACCCTATCAATTGTGGACATTACAAAATGGTTATGAATGGAACAGGTGTTTGGTGGAGGCCGACTTTTTATGATACAATAGAAGAAATGTTCACCGACAAGTTTGATGAAATAATGGAAACCCAAGCCGAAGGCATGATAGATTATTTAGATACCGAAATAGGACAAGAAACCAAAAGGAAATATCAAGCCATAAAAACCATCGGTGATGCTCGGAAATTCGCTAAGAAACATTTTGGTTTCAAATTAGATTTCGCACCATGTTTCCGAAAAGAAAGGGATTACGATTCTAAAGCCTTGAATGCGTTGCCTATTACGGTTGCACCAATCTATGATGAGGATTATTTTGATGCTGAATCTAAGAAAATGAATCCTCTTGAAAAAGCGGGAATTTCGGGAATGGCTTCGGGCGCAACAATGGAAGGTCTTGAAACCTTAATGGCCGCAGAAGATAAAAGAGAAAAGGCCAACCGACTCATTAACAAGGTATTGAATATGGTTATCAAAGATGTTTGGAATCATTTTCAAATGAATGACGATGATACATTGGATGACTATTTGGAGTCCCCACCCGAAATGCTTTACACCGACTCAACAAGAACACACTTAAAATATAGCAAGTATATTTTCGTTCATTCTGCTGATTGGGATGTTGAATACGGTCATTATGACGGAGATTATGAACCCGGATATTTTCAACCCACTTATGAATCAAATCAAAGAGCAATAAAATTAGAGGAAAAATTGAGAGCCAAATACAACACCAAAGCAATTTCAATTAACCTTGAGAATTCTTACAATAGAAATCACAAGTATGGTGTTGAAGTGAGTTATAATGCTGAAACCTTAATGGCCGCAGAAGGACAAGGTTTTGAGTATTATTTTTTGGTTGATGATGATGGAAAAGTGACCAACGATTTCTCATCATTAGAAGAGGCTCAAATTGCTCGCTCTTATGTCCCACATAAAAATCTAAAGATTATGAGAAGGAGGTTTGAAGGCCGAAATATGACAGGAAAGACAACAGAAGTTAGAGAATTTGACCCATATTCAGTTCCTAATTACTTCAAAAATAATTACCATAGTGAGGAAGAAGAACTTTCCAAAGAACAATTGAGTGCTTATTTTGCCCGGTTGAAAGACCAAAATCCCGATTTAGCAAAGGAAATTGAGTATTCTGTAAAAGAGCAAAGTTATTTGCCGAGAGTTGATATAAACAAAGCAGGTTTTGATGATGATATAATAGAGGCTTGGGTGGATTTAGTCGCTGTTGAAGATGACAAGTATGCACCGTTTGAGCGTTGCGACGAATGCGAAGGTGAGGGCTATGTATTGACTTCTTACACTTCCGCTACACGATTTGAACCTGCCGATGGTGATGGCGAAGATTGTTCTTATTGTGAGGGGACAGGAGAGATTGACCCTGCGGAATATATGTATTCTAATGACGATGGGAAGGTTGGTTATTTGGCGGAAACCTTTGAAGCAAATGGTTGCGTAGGTTGTCAAATGCAAAAGCCTGTTTCTAAAGATGAACGAGCCGCAATTCAAAAGCAAGTGGACAAATTTAATGAGCAATTGGCCTTAGACCCCGATGACGATTTTGAGCGTTATATCCTTTTGGATTTAGACGATGAGAATTTGATTGAAGATGCCTTTTTTAGTCGTCAAACATGGAAGCCACTTACCGAAGCATTTCGTAAGCGATGGGGCAAAAGAAGCGAATTGATGGATAAAATCTCAATTGCTCAAGTAGGGGAGAAGTCCAATTGGTCTATTTATTCTTTTGAAAAACCGTT
>Ga0315330_10002383_pt1 | contig 12862 bp, 11 predicted proteins | sample M140m34915metaG_FD_203453 | JGI IMG/M metagenome (GOLD analysis project Ga0315330, IMG submission 203453) | Ammonia-oxidizing marine archaeal communities from Monterey Bay, California, United States - M1 40m 34915 | ecosystem: Environmental > Aquatic > Marine > Intertidal zone | place: USA...
ATCGATGATTCCATCCTTGAGAAGGACTTCGGATTTTTCCTTGTATTCTGCGTACGATGCACATGTGAAGAAACCACGTTCAAGTTTCTTTTGTGCGTGATGAAGTTTAACGATGACGAGGCAATCAATGTCTTCAGGATTCTCAATTGCTTCAGGGTAAGGGAGACCGGCTTTGTCAAGAATCCAGTAGTAGTCTTGGTCTTCAGTACGTTCTTCCATGCGAAGCATATTCCGAGATCCAAAGAGTGGAACCTTGAACTTGTTCTCAACATCCTCAATGGATGAATATGATGTAAAGGAACGATTTGGGATGTAGACCACATTTCGTTTTCTCATCTCAATCTGCATTGAATCATCCATGACATCATTGAACGATGGCATGACAATTGCTTTGTCAACCATGCCTCGTAAAACACGACCTGAACTTGAGCGCTTTGTCTTGAAGTAATTTGCATAGGTCTTGTGTCGTCCTTCTTGGCAATAAGCAACAGTAGGGAATCCTTCCTCGATTCCCCCATCGCAAATATCCAGTGCAGAGTGCGATGCTGTCATTCCGATTCGGAGTTTCATCCGGTCGTATTCTTCAATTATCTGCGCGATATCATCACGTTGAAGCATGGTTCTCAGCCACCTCTTGTCAATCTCGGTCTTTGATACCATCGTTTCCGCTCTATCAATCAAAGCGTTGCAATTCCATCAATTCCTCAGTTGTGAGCGTGTCACCTGACATCAATTTGCTCATCAAATCTTGGACTTCAACACGAGCGGTTGGGCGCTCGCCTTCTCCTGCTTCTGCACTGCGTCGTGCACGCATCATGTCTTGGATGGAGTGCAAACATCGCAGAGATACGATGTAGAAGCGGTGGGCCTTATCGGCCTCTTGCTTGGTGTTTCGCAACTCTCTATGCTTTGAATTGGCACGCTCTCGTTGCTTGTTCACTTCCTTGTCCCACTGAATCATCAGGTCGTGAGCTTCTTGTGCGGCGGCCGCCGCTTCCTGTACAGCGTGATGTGCATCATCATGCTCTTTACGGGCTGCATTGAGGTCTTCATTTTCACTGGATTCTCCACCTGTTGCTTCTTGGTCCTTCTTCATTTGACGAATCTTTGCATTGAGTTCCTTCAAACGCTTCATGACCTTGCCTTCATTCTTGCCGGTGTGTTCTCCACGCTCGAATTCACGCTCAAGTCGGCTGAACTCACGTTGAAGTGATTGAAGTGTAACTGGGCGTTCACGTCGACCTCGTTGACCACGTTCAGCAGGCTGGTCAGCAGGCTGATCTGCTCGCATCTTGTCTCGAATTTCTGAAACCTTTTTGCTCGCTTCATTACGTACGCCTTTCTTCTCACGAACAACTTGGTTCATTTGCTCACGAACCTGCTTTTGCTGGTCCGAGAGTTGAATCAATTCACGGACTTCAGCATTGAATTCGTTTCGTTGAGATACCAATTCCTTGGTTTTCTCGTTCCAAGAATCTCGTTCTTCACGGTACTGCGTTGCTTTTCCATCGAGGATTGAGCGTCGTTCTTCAAAGAGTTGTTTGAAATCATCCATGGTGTTCACTCTCATTGCGTGGCACGTTTGGATATGCCACAGCCAACCGACCTACCACGCCCATATAACCCCTTCACTCTGTTCGATAGATTGTTGATGTGGCAAATCAAGCAAAAGTAATGTTCAAAGTCATCGGGAAATTGTTTCATTACGGTGAGAAGATGCTTCTAGGCGGAATGCAGGGAATGGAACGCGTAGTACAATCAGACTTTCATGCACCCTACATCAGTTTGGTGACTGGGCCACCTGGGTCGATGAAGTCGTCGTTTTGTTTGACCTTGTTAACCAATCATCTGAATCGGACTGGAGAGTTTGGCCTTTACTGCACGGTCGAAGAGACAGTGGATTCTCTGCTCCGTGGCGCTTCCAGTCTTGGTCTTCAATTGCCGATGGATCTTCAGGTCACTGATTTTACCGAGTTGCGACGTGAGAACGAAGACATGGATTACCTCAAGTTCACACGAAAAATGATTGAACATTTCAAAGATACACATGGCGATCGTTTCACAACCTTTGTTCTGGATTCCCTGGGGGCGATTTACTCTTTGACTACTGTGGACGAAGCTATGCGAAAGAAGATGTTCTCATTCTTTGATTTCTTACGTTCGATGAATCTCAATGTGTTTCTTATCACAGAGCGAAATCTTGGAAGCCATGCTGAATTGCAGGGCAATGAGGGCTTCTTAGCAGATGCAGTCATCAATTTGGGAATGGATCATCGAAACGGAAAACTTGTTCGAACAATGCAAATCGAAAAGATGCGCCACGTTCGTCATGCCATGGAAAAACAAGCCATTGATGTCGGACCCAATGGCCTGGTTGCCCTCGGTCCTCTATTCGATTGAATTGAGAACCAGATCGATTGCCCCTAAGTTGACATGTGGCTCTGATTGAATCACCAAAATCGAAGATTTGTTGGAAAAGAAAATTGCACATCCCTTCTTCCCTATGAGACTTACTTTCTTCTTGTTGGCTAGGAGTTGTTGGATTTCGTTGTATTCAATCCCATTCTGCTGAGCACCTTCTGAAAGTACGGTGACCGAACGAACATGTGGAATTAAGCGAAGAGCGTCCAAGGTGTTCTGCACGCTTTCAACTCATTGCTTGGGTGTATCATTGTTTGGTTGATGATATCGAAGTTTCCCTCGCATCATGTACCCTAATCCTTGCCGATAATAGCCATGCAATTCCTGGATGATCTCAAGCCCTCGTTCTCTATAGAATGATATGGCTCTCGTATTTGAAGCTCTTACTTCCAACTGAACTTGCTGATAACCTAATGGTGTAAGATGATCGACCATCATGTTCCATACTTGTGATCCCCACCCTTTGCCTCGTGCTCCTTGATCAAGAACGAAAGAAACGATTCTTACGATATCGTCTTTGAAGGGAGTTGTCCACAAAACTCCGCGCATTGTTTCATGATTCGACTCATTGGAGTCAAAAAGCATGAAGTTTCCATGCCAATCAGGAACCGGTAACGCTTGTACGCTTCCAAAGAAATATTCCTCTCCAGTTCCTTCGAGGAAAAGTCGTTGAATGGCTTGAATCCATTCAATCGGAAGTTGAGAAGGTGGAAGGGCTCTACGCCATCCCTCTTCCATTGATTCACTTCCTCGTATCTTTTCGTCCACGTGATCGTCCTTGGCGGACATCAATTCGACGCGAAGAACGCTTCTTCTGCTGACGTTGTTTTTGCTGAGGTTTCTTTTGATCACTGTTTCCAATGCTAGCAATACCTCCCTTGGAGAGCAATGCATCAAGTTCGTTCAATGAAATTGCACCGCCACTGGACGCCTTCTGACGAACTTCATTGATGTTGACTTCCGGAGCACGTTGGCGTCGTCCACGAGGTGGTCGATTCGAATCTCGTGGTTTGTTGTTGCGTTGTTTCTTTGAAGAGATTCGTTGCCATGCTTCAAGACGACCAATTTCTCGACGCAATTCATGTTTAGTTGAGTATTGTTCATTGATCGAACGTTGGAGTAACTTTGCATTCTTTTGGAATTCTTTAACAGATTTTGGATTGAGATGAACACCTTCAAGGGCAGGATTTGTTGCAACAAGCTTGACAAGAACATCTTCTTCTCGCTTTTTTGTCTTCTTTAGTGCACGATATTCCTCGTTCTGTTCACGCCGCAAACGAATGAATTCTTGATGGGCTTCATTTGATTGAAGCGATGCTTCATACATTGCTTGAAGTTCAAAGAAGTACGAGAAATCACCCATTTCAACGCCCAGATTCGGTGCGTTAAACACATCGACTTCAGCCGTAAGTTTCTGGAACATACGAACCATTTCCTGATGAATGCGCTTTGTTGGAATAGCAATCCGTTGATTAATTCCATCGCGAACCTCGCGAAGTTCCTGAACTTTCATGCTCAACGGTCGAAGTTCGGAGAGTATCTGTTGGCGGTCTGACTTCACATTTCGTGTTTCTCTCAAGCCACCTCGTAGGAGATCCAAAAGTTCCTTCGAACTTTGTCGTTCTTCGACAAGTTCCCGAATTTGACCTTCTACGTTTCCGAGTTCAGCCCGCATGACTTCAAGGCGTGCAGAGATCTCATCTTTGGATGTAGTTCGTAAGTCATGGAACAAATCATCCGGTTCTTCCCCGACTTCAAAAATAGGTTCACATATTTCTTTCCAACCCTTTCCTTCCGAAAGGAGTTGCACTGCTCGCATGAACTCATTTTGAATTGACATTGCCCCCTCGGCACGAACGACTCTTGACAAGTCATGTTCATGATTGAATGGATCTTCGATTGGCATCACATGTTCCATCCAACCATCATCGGCACCGATGACGACCTCAAGAGGTAATGGACCAACATGTTTCCACTTCTTTTTCTTGGTAGTTAATGGTTGACCAGATCGTACCGAGACAACCATTGAATCCCAATCCCATCGAGTTGCGAATCGATCAATGAAACTGACCAGTAGGGACGCCAATGATTGTGTATTTTCCGTAGAAAAATGGTCATCATTGTAGCCTACATCGTAGGTGGTTCCCTGGAATGAAAGAAGTCGCTCTTCTGCTCCATCTTGTCGATTTGGAACCAAAGGAGGTTCAACCATTTGGGCGTGTTGAATGGAAAGTAATGTCCATGCATAGGAGGAGAGGGTTCCTTCGAATGCGTTGTTGATGCCACGACGGCTCGCCCAATACTTGATCATCTGAACCAACTGGCGCAAGCGTTCCTCCTGAGCATAGGATTTCAACATCATCGAATTGTAAATTGCTAAACGATTATCCAAGGAGATATCGACATCGAGGCCAGAGCGTGGGTCCTTGAATTTCACAATCGGAATTCGTGCTTTTGGAATAAGTTGGATGTCCTCCATCCCTTCTTCGTGGAGGAGTCCTGAAAGTTTTCTCAAAACTTTCTGAGGTGTTTTATTTTTGAAGGAGAGGCAAAGGTCAAGATCACCTGTTCCAATGGAGAGGTCCGTAACGCTTGAGCCGAATGCTTCAACGATTGCATTTTTACCAAATCTTCGGAATAAAACCCCTTTCAAGTGCTTAGTAAGTGACTCTCTACTTTTTGCTTTTGCATCTCCAATCTTCTTGAGAACCTTACTGATTTCATCATCAAGTGCTTTCAACTGTTGAGGTTCTATTGAGGTCAAATCAGGAATTTCGATCTCTTCAACAAGGTGTTTGTATAGATAGGACCAACGTTGTTGTTGATCTTGAGTGAGGCCTGTCGTTGTACAGACGCTCATTCTTCCTCACCTGCCTCTTCTAATTGCTGACGGCGCTCTCGAGCCATCGCACGTGTTGATTTTCCACCTTCTCGTACTCGCTCCGCGTCAGACATTAACTCATGAAATCCGTTCTCTAAGCAACCAATCCAGAAGTCGATGCCGCGTTGACTTTCATCCAAGGCTTGAGCCAATCGAGTTGTTCTCGCATCCGCTTTCTTTCTTTTTTGCTCATTCTCAATGTAGGAATCGTGGAATATTTGGTTTTCATCATGCAATTGGACCATCGCTTGGTGGGCTTTATCCGCAGTTTCAAGGAGACGTTTCGCATCATCACGTAGTTCTTTCATCTTGTTGATTTCAGCGAATTTCTCTTTTCTTGAGTCAACCCATTCTTCGTGTTGTCGAATGAGACTCTTCATCTCATTCAACGTCGTCCGTTCATCAACATGCGTTCCCCAGTTGGTTTGTAGTGAAAGATCCAATGCATCAAGGCGTTGTTGTAGGCGATCTTTTGCCCATTCAGGTTCAGGATTTGTGTCGCCCTTTTGCTTTGGAATGCTTTCTCGGATGGTATTTGCTTCCAAGAATAGTTTCTTTGCTTTGGCTTGAGCATCATTTCTTTCTTTTTTTAATGACTTCACCTTATTGTTGACATCATCTCGTTTTGCTTTAGCAGAACGTGCGATTGCTGCTGCTTCTGTGAGTTCATCACTACGTGCGTCGAGTTGCTCAGGAATCTCAGCAGCAAACCGTTCTCTCCGATGAAGGATGGCTTTGCCCAAAAACTCAGGCGTGATGGCCAAGAGTTCCTCAGGCGTCATGTAACTCGCCCACCCTGCAACCATGAATAAACCATCTGTCCTGACTTTGTTGGACATCATGCTCAAAAACCTCCACAGTTTGAGGATTGTTATGGAACGTGACCGCAGCCGATTTTCGGCGACATTGTTGGTTATGATTCTCGTTTGTGCTCTGGTTTCATCGGTTCCAGCCCAAGCTGATGGACCCACCGATGTTCAATTCGTTGGCGTGAATTCCCTAACCTATTCAGGCTCAGATGCAACAGGTGCCCTAACAGCAAATTCGACAGTACGTCAAGGCGATTATCTCTATCTTGAAATCCCTGTCGAAAACGTTGGATTGGACACACAACTGGCATCTGTCGTACTTAACGTAAGTCAGATTGGATGGAATGAAACGGTTTTCTTTGAGAACATATCTTTTGACTCAATGACGACACAGGTTCTGAATTATCTCTCATCAAATCAAGTAGCTGAAGGATTACTCGAAGTTGAACTTTCAATCAATAATACTTCTGTTCATCTCACGGATTCGGTTCTCATTGGGCCTCCTCCCCTTCCTGATGTGGATGTGGAAATCAAGATTGTAACAGAATCCTATGTCGCTGGAGATTTGGTTGAAGTCAATGTCACTTCAGAGAATCTCAACGGCGAGCGTTCGTTTAATGGGAATCTGATTTGCACCTTCCTCGATGAAGAGATTTACAATGAATCTCTAATTGTTAATGTAGGCATTGAAATTTCAAACATATTCACACTCTATGCTAGGCCTGGAATCTTGCAATGTGAACTTGGAGGAGATCGCAATCAATCCTCTGAAACATTGGTTGAATATTCCTTGCAAGACCTCCCATCCGCAGTATTCGGAGAAGCTGGGTCGAGTGGATTTACATTCCTTGGTGGACCTTTCCATATCGGTGATGACTTAGAAGCCTCATTCATCCTTCGAAATCAGGGTGACGGCCACGGAAATGCAAGCTTGAAGGTAGTTTATGATGGAATAGAATTCGTTAGTGATTCGCTCAGCCTTGCTGAAGGTGCAGCGGGTGAATTGCGAGTTGAGATTCAGGACCTTCGTGAAGGAACGCATGAAATAACTTGGAACATTCTGTCACTTGATGGCATCGTTGAATCAGGTCTCCAAGGAACTTCAAACATCACCGTTCTAGAATCACAATCAATGGATGCAGACCTGATTGCAACCGTTGGAGCGGACGGGGTCGTTCTCAATTGGAATGTTTCCGTAACCGATGGTGTCGATCGAGATGTCAGACTTCGTTTTGGATATCGTGTTTCAGGTACGGATGTCTTTGTTAACGAGCAAATCGTAACCCTTGGTTCTGGAACGTTAACGGGCCAAACAATCCTCGGAATCGTTCAAAGCAACACAGTTCTGCTTCGAATGGAGCCAATTGGTTGGACCTCATCTTCAAACAGTTTCATTGCTACAACAACCTATGAACAGATCGAAGCAGAATATTCAGTTCAAATCGATCCAATTGCATTGCCCCGAGAACCGGTGGAAGGAGAGGCAGTCACGGTAACCGTTACGTTCCAAAACTCAGGTTCTGTTGATGGCCCTGCTGGAGTCTTGTACCTGATGGATAGCAGCGGATTACTTCTTGCTCAAACAACAACAGATCCGTTGCAATCAAGTTCCTCTCGCAATTTGGATTTCACCTTCAACGTTCCCAACGGGAATGAAATGATTCTCACAGCCGAGTTAAGGTATGGTTCGAAAATCGTCGATGATGAACAAAGTTTCCTCATCTCACCCAAAGTAGTTGAGGAGGACTCGATGGATATTCCATTCGTTGCTATCGGTGGAGGTATTGCAACTGCATCGTGCATCATTCTTGTTCTCCATCTTCGTCGAGGTGGATCTTCAGAGGAATCCTCCACAAAGATGGCGAGTAAGGAAAAGAAATCAAAGCCGAGTGAAGTGAAGAAATCCGAACCTGTTGAGAAATCATGTCCTGCCTGTGAGCGAACATTACGGATACCCGGTGATTATTCTGGAACAGTACGTTGCCCTGATTGTTCAGAAAAGTTCCTTGTTGAAGCCGAGGAATCGTTCGATATTGATGAGGAGTTGGATTCAATCGAGGAGCCCGAGCCACAGCCCGAAGTCGACAAAAAGATTGAGATTTCCTGCACAAAATGCTCTTCAAAGTTACGAGTTCCTTCCTCATACAAAGGTTCGGTACGATGTCCCTCATGCTCGAATGTTTTTTCTGCGGCTTGAAACATAGAAACGTTTGAATTTGACCAGAACAAGCACAGAACATGGCGGGTCACTTTCAGGAATTTGAAGACGAATACCTTGAAACAATGTATGAGTTTTATGAGCAGGGCGGAAATGTTCGTGTTCGCACTGGAGATTTGGCTGGACGAATGGGTGTATCTCCTGCCTCGGCTACAGAGATGATTCAACGGCTGTCGAGTAAAGGCTACATCGACTACGAGCGTTACAAAGGCGCGAAATTAACCGTTCAGGGGCTTGCTCATGGTCAAATGATGAAGCGTCGACACCGTCTTGCTGAGGTGTTGTTGGCTCGAATTCCATTCGATGGCAACATGCATGAAACCGCTTGTCGGCTCGAACATGCTATCGACGATGATTTGGAAGTTGCTTTGACGGTCTTGCTCGGAAATCCTCAACTGGATCCAAGTGGACGTGACATACCAAAGACAGGTGAACATCTCCAACAACGTATCGATACCTTTGGAGATTCACATGTCCAACTTTCAACCCTCTCGATGAACCAATCTGGAACCATTCAAGGTATGCTCCTCTCCGATTCACTCAAGTCATTACTTGGCTCTTCTCTCTCACTTGGAAATGAAATCATGGCATCGGGTAAAGGAAAGTACTTCGTCAATGGGCTTGAATTCATGCTCGATGATGCAATTGCAGAGAACATCATCGTACTTGTATAAACAGACAAGAATTGAGAATATCCCTCAATATGTCCCCGAATGCTTTTGTGTTCTAGTACAGAGGAGTTTGTGTGAGCGAGACAGCTGTTGACGTATCGAGTGAGGGGGACGCCTCTTCACTGTTCGAACGAGAGCGTATACTGCTCTCCATTGACAACCAATTAATCTCTCTCGGATTGAGATTAACACTCCTCCTTCCAGCATTTGCCTTGTTCATCTTACTTGGGTCATGGGCGTACGATGGGGCCGATCCAAATTGGTGGGAATCAAGTATTGAACCTGCCATCGGTCAATCGTTTAGTTCGACACTGTTGCTGTTAGGGACTGTAGTTTGTATTGGATGGTTGCTTGCACTAGGAATCCATCGATATCGCATTGCATTATCCTATTCTTCTTTTGTTCACGAAGTTGAAGCATCGGAAAAGAGGCATCAAAGTATTGAAGCACTCCATGGATATGACGGGATGGCTCATCGTATTCACAAGCAGTTGCGTATGCACTCGCTTTCATTCACGACCGTGTTGTTGAGTTGTGTTGGATTGGGCGGTGTTCTCCTTCTCGGACTTGGTACCTCTCTGGGAGAGAACTTGTTCCTTGCCTCTTGGGGTATGTTGCTTCTCGCAGTTGGCTTCCACATGAATACAAGGCAAAACCGCTTCAACATGGTTCACAAATCTGGATTATTGGATGCCTTTGACGCTCCGGTTCACCCATCAACACTCGACGGTGTATTTGATGATATGATTCGGACACATCTCGATCCGCTTCTACGATCAAAATATGACGCCTTGATGCGCTCTATCCAAAGTCATGTGAAACGCGGAATAAAGCATGATTATGCACGAGAGAAGGTCTTGATGACACTCTATCGTCACTATAACGGTCTCGATTCGAAAACGTTGCGCCTTGAACTTGAAGAGGTGCTCAAAGAAGGAGGAGCTGATATGCTACTTGATGACTCGTCGTTTAGTTTAGAACTCTGGTTGGAATTGATTGAACATGCACGCCAGCAATGTCCTGCTTTCTTCCGACTCATTGACCGCATTGAACAAGATATGGAATTTGGACGCCCGCCTGCATTGAAAGATCTCGTTTTCGAGGTGGACTTGGAGAACGTTGTTACCAAGCGTGCAAACCTTTTCGTGTTCATGCACAATCTCTCAAAGAAGAGTCGTACCGTGGTGTTTCGTGTACAGTCGCCAGATTTCCGTCCAAATCAAATCGCTATGAGGTATCAACTTGCACCAGGTAAAGAAATGTGGTGGTCGAGTGATGCCCTGCCCGTTGCCGTGGAAGGGAACGAGGATGTTCTGGGTCAAATGACTGGACTTCTGCGTGATGGAACAATGGCTTGGCAAACTCTGCTCCCAGAACGCTTCGGTGAGGCAACAGTTTCAGTTCGACTCGAAGAGGTCAGTGGCGATCTCCTCATTGGTCGTCAGATCAACGTCAATGTTCGCAATGAGTTCCGCCGTCGCTTGCGCCGAATTGTTACTTGGTCGACACAAGTCCTCGGAACGCTTGTTATTGCCCTTGCAAGCGTCCTCGAATTGTTCGAGATATTCAACGTTTGAAGCGGTTATCACAAGCCATAGGTTTGAAATGCAAAACCGCTACGCAGTGGTATGTTGGGTTCGAAAGACCAAGCAGAGGAACGCCCAGACGCAGACTTGCGTGACCGCTTGCATGCTATGGAAGCAAAAGTACGAAAGTTGCGAGAAGTACGTAACAATTTCAGTTCTGAAGCGCGCTCTGCAGCAGAACAACGCAACGCGATTCAAGGCCAATACAAAGAACATCGAGAGAAGGTCGATGTCGTTCTTGCTGAAGTCAAGGCAATCCGTTCAGAAGTTCGGTTGTTCAAGGAAAAGCGCAATGCGATTCAAGACCAAATCAAATCTGTGATTGGTCAAGCCAAGGGCCGTCGCGGAGAAAAGAGTGAAAAAAAGAGTGCAACTGCTGAACATGCACAATTGAAGCGTGACGTTGCACAATTGGAAAATCTCTACAACACATCCGCAATGGGCCCTAAAAAAGAAAAGGAGACCATGGAGAAAATCAAAATCATGCATCGGCGCATAAAGGAACTTGCTCCTGATGTTGAAGCGTTTGAACTTGTGGCTGTGGATTTGGACGACCTTGATTCCGCCATTAAGATTCTCAAGGCTGAAGCAGATGCGGCCCACCAAGCTATGCTTGAAGCCGTTGGCCGAGCAGACGAGAAATCAAAGGAAGTTGACGAAGCATTTGCCCACCGTGATTTCCTCAAAGCAGAAGGAGATCGCCATCACAATGAGTACGTAGCCCTTCGTGCCAAAGCCGACGAGACACACGCAAAGATTGACGAAATGATGACTGACGTCAACAAGGTTCGTGATGAATTGAACATGGCTCGAGAGGAGCGAAAGTCCTGGATGACTGAGCACAACAACGCAGTTACAAAGAGCCTGAAAACAGGCGCTGAATCTGAAGAAGTTGCTGATGAATTGATTTCCAATCTCCTTAGTGAGGGTTCACTTACCTTTGGTGGAATGGGCCAAGAAGAGACAACAGCAACCAGCCCTCCACGTCGTGGTGGAAAGAAGAAGAAGATGGGCCGCATTGACATGTCGGCTGGCCGTCGTCGACGCTGATCAACATGCTCGGTATCATCATGGCCGGAGGCCAAGGTTCTCGATTGCGTCCAATTACGAATGTACGTCCGAAACCGATGGTTGAAGTTCTTGGACGTCCAGTTATTGATTTCGTCAAGGATTCAATGGTACAGGGTGGTGTTGAAAACATCATTGTAACGACCGGCTATCGAGGGGAAATGCTTGCTGAGCACGTCCAACACTGGAACGTTGATGGTCGAACAGCTCGAATCAACCAGGAATCAACTCCGATGGGTACGGCTGGTAGTGTCCGCCTCCTTCTCGACGAGATTACGGATACGGTCATTATCGGATCTGGGGATTCTGTTGCATCTTTCGATGTCGCTTCATTGTTGAAAGCACATAAAATGAATGGGGCAAAAGCAACCATGGCGCTATGGGAAGTCGATGATCCAAGTCCGTTTGGAATCGTTGGATTGTCAACTTCTCAAGATGGTGAAATTGATGGTGAACTACGTGAGGGTTTCATTCGACGGTTCAAGGAGAAGCCAACTCCTGAGGAGGCCTTCAGCAACGTCATCAATGCAGGACTGTATATCCTCGAACCTGAAGTTATGGAACTTGTCCCAGATGGCGAGAAGTATGATTTCTCAAAGAATCTCTTTCCTCGATTGTTGGAAATGGGATGGCCAATGTATGCACAAGCCATTAATGGTGTATGGTTTGATGTTGGTTCTCCTCAGGAATTGATTCGTGCTCAAAACGTCCTCATTGAACGACGTGAAGAACTTCCATTCCCTATGCCGAAAGGGACAATCAGCGAGAATGGATCGTTCATCGACATAAGTGCAGATGTACATCAAACTGCGACTGTTACAGGTTCTGTGATTTCCAAAGGCGCAATTGTTGGAGTGAATGCTGCTCTCAACCATTGTGTGCTCATGAATGGAGCCCGTGTTGGGGACGGTGTGGAACTACAGAATTGCATCCTTTCTCCAAATTCGAAGGTGGATTCAAATGTTGTTGCAAATGATGTTATCCTCGGTGATTATGACGTGCTAAAAAACGAATGATTGTCGACGAATGACGGGATTTACTTCTAATACTCTAGTGCTCTGAACAAAGCAATGGCAGCAGAACGAACGTACGACCGAACGTGGGAAGAAATAGAAACCATGCTCGCCCGTGCTGAGAAAAAGATGAGGAAGTGGAAAGACTTTTTCGAAGATTGTCGAGAACGGGGAGACCGCGATGGCATGAAGGAT
>Ga0315330_10002384_pt1 | contig 12860 bp, 6 predicted proteins | sample M140m34915metaG_FD_203453 | JGI IMG/M metagenome (GOLD analysis project Ga0315330, IMG submission 203453) | Ammonia-oxidizing marine archaeal communities from Monterey Bay, California, United States - M1 40m 34915 | ecosystem: Environmental > Aquatic > Marine > Intertidal zone | place: USA...
GACGCGAATCGTCGACGCCGCGCGATCGCCGTCATAAATGGGTCTTTCGTGTGCCGAAATGCGTACATCGATCCCTCGTCGAATCGTGACTCGAGAGAAGTCCCCCGGGCCGTCTCATGGTCCGTGTGCGTCTGACCGCACGCGAGTGAGACCGCGCGCGATCGCCGTCATGAATGGGTCTTTCGTGTGCCGAAATACGTACATCGATCCCTTGTCGAATCGTGACTCGAGAGAAGTCCCCCGGTCCGTCTCATGGTCCGTGTGCGTCTGACCGCACGCGAGTGAGACCGCGCGCGATCGCCGACGCGCGATCGCCGCGATCGACGCGCGCGACGTCTCGACGCGTCTCGATCGCGGCGTCGACATGGCGAAGGTCCCCGCGCGACTGCGAAGCGTGACGTACAGCCTGTCGCCCATGCGCACGGGCGTCATGCACGGCCTGTTCAAGGATTGGGCGTCGGGCATGGCGAAGCGCGTCAAGGAGAACGCGGTCGACGCGGGCGTGTTCTGCGCGCTGCCGCTCGGCGCGACGGTGTGGTGCGTCGAAGCGAGACGACGACGACGCGAAACGGTGACGCGACGATGACGCGACGACGACGACGCGACGCACGGGACGGGACGGATGAGGGATCGCGGGTCGAGGCGTAGGGTCGCCGGAGCGCGACGACGGGGGGGGCGAGCGAGAAGACACGACCGCGAACGATCGGTCAGGGCGCGTCGACGGGGTGGTGCGCGCGAACGCGTGACTGACGAACGCGCGTTCGATCGCGATCGAACGCAGGTACGCGTTGAATTACAAGGAAAATGAAAAGTTGGAGCACCGATATTAAATTCGAGCGGCGCGCGCGAACGAAGGGGTCGAGCGAACGACCGACGTCGCTCGCGCGGTAGAGCGCGTCTTAATTTAGAATTGTAACGTTTAGAAGGACGCGCGCGCGCGCGGTGGTCGCGACGTCGCGCGCGTGATCGAACCGCGGCGCGAGGGACCCTCGAGCGCGCGGCGCGCGCGGCGCGCGCCGAACCGCACTCGCCGGCGCGCGTCGACGTCCCGGATGTCGGACTCGGTCGCGCCCGGTAAGGATGACGACGACGCCGATGGGTTCTACGAGGAAGCGCCGCGCGAAGGCGGCGTCGGCGACGTCGCGCGCGAGGAAAACGGCGAGCGAAACCGCGCGTGGCCCGGTGTTGACGTGCAACAGCTCTCGCAAGCCTTCGCGCGCGTCGCGGGGTCGTTCGGGCGAGACACTATGGGCGTGCGTAGCCCGCAGTTCAGCGAGGAAGCGCACGAGGCGGCGTACGCGGCGGCGCGGGCGGATTATCAGGACGAACGGTTCGAGGCTGACCTGGCGCGCGCGATAAGCGCGTCGCTCGGGGACGAACAGCGCGACGCGCGGACGTCCACCGGCAGCGCGAACGAGAAAGGCGGGGATGAAGAGGCAGCCTTATTGCTCGAGGCGCGGCGACAGAGCTTGCGAGAGCGTTTCAGTGGGAGCGCGATGGCGGAACGGTTTTGGTCGACGTACTCGCTCAACTTTAGCGAGCGATTGGCCGACGGCTTTTTCTACCCGCATCCGAGCGATTGGGGGACGTTGAACGCCAAGGGGGGGAGATTACCGAAATTCGAGTCGTTGCGCGCGGTGGAGGATTACCAGGGAGATCGCGAGGTGGTCATCGTTGATCGATGCGGCGACGTCTCGTTGGAAGAGTTTATGGCGTATTGTTTTGACGAAATTGGCCACATCGAGGATAGGTGTGACGCATCGCCTGAGCTCGCACGCCTCGTCGCCGAGCGCATGGGGGGCGCCGCGGAAAGCGACGACGCGCTGCGAGAGACCTGGGAAAGCGAGCGAGCGCGTTTGATCGAGGAACACGGTAGCTTGATTTTTCCAGTGGGATCAATGAAAGTGGGTTTGCAACGACATCGCGCCATTTTGTTCAAAGCCGTGGCAGACTTCCTTGAAATTCCTTCGCAGCTGTTGCGTGGGAAATTTTATTGCGGAGACGAGGAGGCGGTGATGATCATTGTGATGTGCGGTGGTATGAAGCGAATGCTTAATTTGATGCATGAGCCGGGTCGTATGCAGACTCCGTACAACTCAGATTCGACGCCGCCATCGAACGCTGGATCGACGTACGCGCCTACCGACAGCGGTCGAGAGTCACCAGACGTATTGGTGACACCATCTCGAGCGGAGGATACTAGAGAAGGCCAACGTTTCGGCGTGATGTCTCCGGAAGACTTGCAAACGCCAGAGCAACCGAAGACTCCTTTGCGCCTCCAAGTCGCGGTCGATCTCACCATTGATCCGTCACAAATTTTACTCGGAGAGCGCATCGGGATAGGTTCTTTCGGCGAAGTTCACCGAGCACTCTGGCGCGGTACAGAGGTTGCGGTGAAGAGATTTCTCGACCAGGATATTTCAAAAAATCTCCTCGACGACGTGACGTTTGAGGTAGACATCATGCGACGTCTGCGACATCCGAACGTCATCTTACTCATGGGCGCGGTCACAGTACCTGGAAACCTATCCATCGTTACCGAGTTTTTGCACCGTGGATCACTTTTCAAACTTTTACATCGCGAACAAAGTCCAGCGCTGAAAGCGGCATTGGACAACCGTCGCAGGATGAGGATGGTCATGGATGTCATTCGCGGCATGCACTACTTGCACTCGTTTGAGCCGATGATAGTGCATCGCGACTTGAAGTCTCCAAACCTTCTCGTCGATAAGAGTTTTGTCGTGAAAGTGTGTGACTTTGGTTTATCGAGAATGAAGCGTAACACGTATCTCAGCTCAAAGACAAATGCGGGCACGCCGGAGTGGATGGCGCCCGAGGTGCTACGAAATGATGACAGCGACGAAAAGGCGGACATCTATTCGTTTGGGGTAATTTTATGGGAACTTGCCACGATGCAAGAGCCTTGGTCAGGCTTGAATCCGATGCAAGTTGTCGGAGCGGTCGGTTTTGCGGGTAAGCAGCTCGAGATTCCAGCGGATATGGACGAAGTCATCGCGAAGATGTGCCGCGATTGTTGGAAGACCAATCCTCGTGAGCGCCCGAGCTTTGAAGATTTGGCGACAGAAATGCGATCTGTACCCAAAGCTCCTAGTTTAGCGCAGAGCGATTCGAACGGAGCTATTAAGGAGCGAAGTCGACTCTCCGTGCCTCCGGTGCCGGTGTCCGAGCCACGGGGCGACTGGGAAGACGAGCGGTCGCGTGGTTGGTAATTGTACAGTGATATTGTAACACGTTCTAGTAATCAATGTATTTCGCTTGTTGCGCCTCGACGACCCAATGTTGCATTTCTTTTTGAAACTCTTCATCGTTCATCGTTTCGAGCTTTGCGTTTGTGGGCATGAGTGGTGAAAAGGCCTCGTTGAAGAGGAGTTTTTTGATAAGCAACAAGCCCGTCTGCGGTCGAAACTGCGGCACCATGTGACCAGAGCCGTGCACGGTCGCAAAGGACAGGTTGTTTTCGTAGTCAATGACGTGACCGGCAAACTGCGGCCCAGCGTCTCTCGTGGCGAGGTTCGGACCATATAGTAACGGCTTTTCTTCGAGAAGAGATGCGGGTACGCCCGAGGCGTTCACGAAGTAGGCTCGCTGAGAGCCACCCTCGAGCTCTTTGAATCCGAGCTTGATTATGGCTGCGCGCGTACCTTCATACGATACGCACGGGTCGGTATCGCCGTTGAAAACGATCGTTCGTTCGAGTCTCGGCGCGAGCGTGCGGTAGAAATCAATCATGCTCGGCGTGTGTTTGTCCGCGCCCTCGTTACACGCCGCCCATACGCTGCTATACGACCAATTTTCAGTTGGACCGGGCCAAGCTTTGGCGGGAGATTTCTCAACGTTGAGCGCTTTGCGGACATCATCACGCATCATCCATTGTGTCATCATATAATCAAGCGTGCCTGGAACGAACTCTCCGCCCTCTGCCATGGCTGCCGGCCCGAACAACGTGAGATCGTTCAGCCACGCGTAACGCCAGTCCTGAGAAAAGCCGTTGCTCGTTTGCCATAGAAACTTACGATGCGCGACGAGACACTCGGGCGAACCTTTTCCCTTAGAGACCTCATCCGCGAAAATCTCTAGCAAAGACGTCGACTTGCGCTTCGCGGCGCCGCTCCATTCGCCGCGCATCAACGGCGACGCGTATCGATGTTCGCACTGATGCCAGAGCAAGTCGAACTCCTTGTCCGGGATGAACCCATACTTGTGCCCGTACCACAACATAGACATTGAATTCCTCTGTGAATCGTTATCCGTGCACGGATCCCCCGTAGCGATGCCCGCGAGCGGAATCTTTGCGTCGTCGCTCGTCTGCGCGTCGTTGAAATCCAACAGTTCCCGCGCCAATGTCGGCACGTACACCCCCGCATACGACTCACCGGTGACGTAAAACTTATTTGACCGTAGCTCTGGAAATTTTCGATGGAAGAAATCCACCACCGCCGCCGCCGCGTCTCGCGCCGCGCTCACGTCGTCGTTCGAGCAGTCGCCGCCAACCGTCATCTCTTGGCAATAGCTCCATCCCACCCCCGCGGGCGACTCCAACGCCACCAAATTCGCATACTTCGTCCAAGCGAACGGATTTTCCATCAACCCACCGCTCGCGTTCACCAACAGCGGGCCTTGTTCTTGCAGAAATCCGAGAATTGAGCTCGATCCCGGGCCTCCGTTCATCCACAACAGCGTGGGCGCGCGCGTCCAGTCGCCGTCGCGCTTCGCGGCGAACCAGTAGTGCAGCGCCGTCCCCGGCGTCGACGCCGACGCATCGAGAAATCCAGAATACTGCGTCGACGGCGGCGCGCCGTATCCCGGCAGCGTCGTCACCGCGTCGCCGTCGCGCGCCATCGCTCCTCCGCGCTCTTCGCGCCGTAATCCGACGCTCGCGCGCGTCCCTCGCGTCGTCGCGCGCGCGTCGCACGCCCCCGGCGCGACGACCGCGCACGCGAAGAGCGCCACCGCCGTCGCGCGCGTCGCGCGCGCGCGTCGCGTCGTCGTCATGCCGCTCGAAGACGCGAAGTGACGCGATGCGGCGACGCGTCAGACGCCGACGCGCGAACCGACGCGCGCGCGCGAACGCACGCGCGCGAACGCACGCGCGTCGCGCGCGCGCGCCCGATGTCCGCGGACGAGGACGAGGCGCTGCGCCTGGCGCGCGCGCTGCCCGTGAGAGATCGCGTCGCGCACGCGCACTGGAAGGCTCGAGTCGAATGTTACGACGCGATTGCGCAGCGATGCGCGCGCGCGAGAGCGATGGAGGACGACGCGGACGTCGTCGCGTTCGGTGCGTGCGCGATGCGACGTCGATGGGCGCGGGAGCGCGCGCGGAGACGGTGTCGCGGGAGCGATGAAGCGCGGAGGGGGATTTAAACAGCGACTGACAGCTGGAAAACGCGAACGTCGACGAACGCAGGAGATTGTGCGGTGAAAGCGTGCGCCGATGGGAACGCGGCGGCGCTCGACGCGGGCTTAGATGCCGTGCGAGCGATGCTGACGATCGCGGACGTGAGCTACGCGGAGAAGGTGGCCGAGGACATGCTGGGGAATTTGACGACGAAGGGTCTGGGCGGACGACCGAAGGCGGCGGAGCGAGCGACGGAGTGTTGCATGCTGTTGATTGAGTTGGAACAGTGCGATGCGGTGTTGGACGCGTTATTAAAGGCGAGCTTGAATAGGATACCGAAACTCGCGCTCGCGGCGACGAACGCGGTGTTGATGGCGGTGACGTCGTTTGGCACGCCAAAGGTGGTGCCGGCGAGCGCGATTTTGAAGGGGCTGGCGCCGTTGTTCGACGCCAAGGATGCCAAGGTTCGCTCGACGGCGAAAGATATCACGGTGGAGATGACGAAATGGTTAGGAGCGCAAGCGGTGAAGCGCGATTTGATAGATAAGATGCGGGAGGCTATGCAAGCAGACGTGAACAAAGCCATCTCGAGCGTCGAGGCGAACGCTCGACCGACGCGATTTTTGCGCAAAGATCAAGCGGCGCAAGATTCCGCGATGGCTTCCACATCCGGCGACGATGGGAGCGCTGTCGTGGTACAAAAGCCCTCACGGGACACAGAGACGACGACGACGACGGCGCCGGTTGCTGCACCTGACGCGTACGATTATTCCGAACCGGAGAGCATTCTTCCGCTTCTCGAGAAACCGGCCGAAGGGGAAAATCCAAAGTTTTGGGACGGCATAGTCAGTAAGAAGTGGCAGGAACGTCTCTATGCGCTTCAAACGCTCACGAAACTCGCGAGCGCGCCGAAGTTGTCGTCGGGCGATTACGGAGACGTATCCAAAGCTTTGAAGCAAGTCATCACAAAAGATAGCAACGTGGCGTGCATCGCCGAGGCCGCGAGAGCCGCTGCAGCGCTGGCAAAGGGCGCACGAAAAGAATGGACCCGAGACGCTCGTATACTTTTACCCGGTATGCTCGATAAGTTGAAAGACAAGACTGCAGCCGTCATCGCGGCCATTCAGGATGCACTGAGTGAGTCTGTCAAGTATTGTTTTGAGCTCGCAGAGATTGTCGACGAAGTGTGCGCGGCGCTGGCGCACAAAGTTCCCAAAGTTCAGATCGAAACGCTCAAGTGGCTGGAGAGAACGTTCGAGTATATGACTCGCTCTTCATTGAGTAGTTTGCACAAGGTTATTGTCCCTCCCATTGTGAAATGCACGAGTGCGTCGAACGCGGATGCGAGAAACGGCGCGCTGCAGACGCTCGCAACTTGCGCGAAAGCGAGTGGTGGTATGAAGTCGATCGAGTTCTTATTGATGGATATCGATGCTGGAAAAAAGTCTAAAATCGAAGAATTGATGTCGGGTGCGCCGAAAGCTGGTGTATTGGCGCCGAATCCACCGTCTGTGCAACAATCGAGTATGATTGGAAAAGTAGCGCCGCCGGCGAGCGGCAGCGTCGAGCGCGCGATGAGCGTAAAGCCATCAGATATGACGGGCACAGCGAAGAGACAAACCATCGCTGTCAAAGCTTCCACTGAGGAAGTTATCGTTGAATTAGCGCCAACAATATCGAAAGATGATGCCGAAGCGCGCATTGTCGCGCTTTTGAGTGAGGAAGTCATACACAACTTGAAGAGCGCGGATTGGAAAGCTCGACTTGCGGGAATGTCGTCTGTCGTCGAAATAGTGACAACACTGAAAGACACGTCTGGTGACGCGTGTGATGCGCTCGTGATTGGTCTTGCATCGTTCCCTGGATGGAGCGATAGCAACTTCCAAGTCATGGATAAAATGTTTGAGACTCTAAAAATTTTGAGCGCTCAGCCTTGCTTCGAGTACAGGCACGTTGCGGCCGCGCTTGACGTTCTCGGCGAAAAACTTAGCTGTTTTAAGCTCGGTACTCGAGCGAGTGACAGTTTGCTGGCGTTTTCAGAGGCTTTAGGACCGCGGATCATCATGTCACGTCTTCGAGAGAAGACTGGAAATTCCAAGGCTCCAAAAGTCGTCGTCGGCGCTTTGAACTGGGCAAGTTCGACTGTGGAAGAGTTCGGCGTGGAGTGTTTAGACACGGATATGATGGTAGCCTGGGGTCGAGATGCGCTAGAAACGCCAAATCCCATGATAAAAGGCGGTGGGGCGAAGCTGCTTGGCGCCTTACACGCGGGCATCGGTCCGAGCGTTAAGGACTCGCTTGCCGGCTTGAAAGACGCACAGTTGCGTAGTTTAGAAGTGGAGTTTGCGCGTAATCCGTTCGAAGGTGAGATAAAGGCAAAGAGGCAAGTCAGAATGCCGTCATCTGTACCATGTGCGTCGCGTGCCGCTTCGATACCTAGTACTACGAATGCGCCACCGCCGAACGCGGCGGTCGTTGAAGCTCCGCGAGCCGACATAAGCGCGAAAATCAACGACAGCTTTCTGAGCAACATGAATGATTCCAACTGGAAGACCCGCGCGGCGGCTTTGGAAGAACTTGGAAACATTTTGAGAGGCGCAAATAATCGCATTACACCGACCGGAGGCGATTTGTTCAAGGCGCTCAACGCGCGGTTTGCAGATTCCAATAGAATGCTCGCCGTCACGGCGCTCAACATCGCCGGCGAGCTCGCTCTCGCTATCGGATCGCCCATCGATAAAGTTGGTCGAGGAACTTTATGTGACATCGTCAAGTACTTTGGTGACAGCAAGAAAAACGTGCGCGAGGCAGCGTTGAAAGCGTGCACGTGTTGGGTAACTTCGGCGGGGCTTGCAAAAGTTTTACCAACGATGGCGGAAAAGTTTCAAGAGTACTCTGCGAAAATCACAGCCGAGGGTAAAAAAGAAGCGATAGAGTGGTGCATGGAAACGTATGGCCGAGACCAATGCGCTGACGATGTGATTCACTGCAGTGCTGTGCACTTTGCCGCTGTTGGATTGAATGACAAGGCGACGGAATCAAGAAAGGCGAGCGCGGCGTTGATGGAAGCCATCTCGTCAAAAGTCGACGCCGACAAAGTGCTCACCATGGCGAAATCGCTCGGTAAGGAATTGAAAATCGCGCTCGAAGCGCACTTAAATCGTTCCAAACCGGCGACGAATATGAAAAGTGCAGCCATGGCGGTCATGGCGACAAATGCGTTGAAAGGGTCAGCGGCTGCCAGGAATGCGGCGCGTAAAGCCGCCGCGCTGGGTGGCGGCGTCGCAAAGTCAACCGATGCCCCCGTCATGGTACAAAGTGGTCCTGTTTTCCTCATCGACGCCGACAAAGCAGTTCGTATTCGCAAGTATCCGCGCAAGGCGATGAAGTTTGAGACTTTACGTGACGAGGATCTGATGTTATTGTCTGAGGACGTGAAATCTGCGAGTCGAGCGTACTTTCGAGCCGACGTGCATAAAATGATGTTCACGAACGATGTCAAAGCGCGACTCGCGGCGCTCGACTCTATCGATGAGGCAATCAAGTCCGATGAAGCTGAATTGGTCAACAGCTTTGACTTATTACTTCGTTGGCTCATGCTACTCATCAGCGAGGCGAGTCCAAACACGCAAGTAATGAATCGAGTCCTCGACGTGGTTTTAGATTCACTTCACGCCGCGAGCGATTTGGATTACAAGATCGTCGAACAGGAAGCTGCCATATTACTTCCAGTGATCGTAGAGAAGTCTGGTCACAGTATTGAGAGCGTTCGTGAAAAGTTTCGATCGATTTATCGCGCCGTTCCGACTGTGTACTTGGCGTCAAAATTTGTCGGCTACCTCACCACGGGTGTCGTGGAAACGAAGAGCTCGCGGACGCGCGCCGAATGCCTCGAAGAAATAGGCCGACTCATTGAGCGTCATGGTTTATTGGTGTGTCTCAGAGAGGATAAGACATTACAGGAAGTTGCCAAGTTAGTCGAGACTCGTGATATGAGTCTGAGAAACTGCGCTTTGAATTGCCTCGCTTCGGCGTACAAAGTCGCCGGCGACGGCGTCTGGAAACGCGTCGGCAAAGTCTCTAACGAGCAAGTTAAGGACGTCATAAGCGACAAGTTTGCTAGAGTTGCTCGGGAAATGAGTCTCAGTAACGAAGGTACTCCCGGAGATTGGCTCAAGTTTGATCCAATTCCAATCGCGAGCGCGTTGGATGGCGCGTCGTTGAGTAAAAGCGTCGATGCGTCCACTTTTGCCACGGCAAAACTCGCCGACATGATGTCTTCTGCGTCGATTCGCGAGAACTCTTCTACATTTCAGGAAGGAAAAAGTTTGGTGTCGCAATCTATGCACGTATTACCCTCACGAACGCCTTTTGCTTTGCGTCAGGAAGAGACGACGCCGGATGTCGAAATGTCGAGCGCCCCCGCACCCGTCGTCCCCGACGTGTTCGTTGGCGCAAACACGCCAAAGGCGCCGTCTAAGCCCGTCGTCTCTATCACAAAAGATCTCAACGAGTCGACTTGGTCTAAAGCGTTGAAGAGAGTGAATGACGTCGACGAAAGCGTCGCCGTTGAAGCAATGAAGAGTGTGTGCCACGAGATCGTGAGGGCAAAAGAGGACGTCGTCGCGCACGCAGCCATGGTCGGTGACATTGACGGATTGGTGCATTCCTTGGCTAAGCGCATAGAGCATGTGTTCGTTACTGCCATCGCATCGCCGGCGAAGGGTACGCGTGCGTGCAGATACATTCTGAATGCATTGATGCAAGTCCATCAAGATAGAGCCTTCGCGACGGCGATCACTGAACCCACGCAGCGTGCGTTCATCAAGCAATTATTGCTCATTCTTCTCGACGAACGCGTTTTGACGCTCGAAGACGGAGAATCCTTGATCAAGGCTGCAAATATGTTGATGATTGCGATGATGGAGAACTGCACGCGGTCGTATTCCTTCGTAGCGTTCTTGACGTTGCTGCACGATCGCCCGCTCAACGTCCCGGCGCATTTCGACGGGTTACTCGTAAAGTGTCTCATCAAACTCACTCGGTCGATGCAACTATCGTTCGACAACGTACATATCCCGACAGTACTTGGAGGCATTCATACATATCTGGTAGCGATCGGTATCGATGAAATCAACGCGCGCGCCAAGGTAGAGGACCAAGGTTTGCGCGCGGTGAAGACGTTGCTGCACACGATCACCACGCGCGTCGGAGAAGATGTCTTCAAATACTGCACCAGCGTTCCGCCTCGCTCCGCTGTGCCGTCGCCGATGATTTACTCCTTCATCGACGTCAACTTGATGGCGCCCAAGTCGAACGCCACGCCGTCCGCGAAGTCATCTAGCAAGTTGCAAACGAGCCCTGGGGTGAATGCAAAGAGTCGGTTGGTGGCCATCTTTAAAAAGATTGGTGAAAAGCAAACCACGAGTCAAGGCTTGGAAGAGCTGTATTTGTTCACTCAAGAACATCCCGAGGAGGACTTAACGCCTCAGCTCGAGCGCACGAGTGAAGCGTTTCAGATGTACATCAAGCGTGGCTTACAAAAAGTCGAAGCAGCGCGTTTACGAAAGAGTCCGTCAAACCTCGCGGGGGCGGCGCCGATTCCGTCTCCGGTGGCGGAGGCGAAATCGAGCGCCGCAGCGTATCGAGAACGTCTCGCGCAGATCCAAGATAACGTTGGTGCCGACGTCGCGGCGCCGACAAAAGTCGTCGACGTGGACGAAGCCATGACAGATCTCCAACGTTTGCGGCAAAGAATGAATTCAATCAACGCCAAAGCCGCGGGGACGATGTAAAGCCCATCGAACGATGTGTAATAATAATTAGATTTTCGATTTGATGCTTAAAATCTTGTGCCGTCGCATTACAATGTGCACACGCCGTGTGTTACGCGTCATCGCAGGCGTCGTCTAAAATTTGCCATTAGTTCTTTCTGTTTTGAATGTAATCCGCCAAACCGATGAGCGGCTTGACCTTCACCGGGTCAAAGCCCTCTAACTCTTGCTTTGCCTTACTAATGAGATCCGCCGCGATGCGCTTGGACTCTTCCATGCCGACCAGACTGGGATAGGTGGACTTGCCGACGGCCATATCCTTACCCGCGGTCTTCCCGAGCTCTTCGCTCGTCGCCGTGCAGTCGAGAATGTCGTCGACGACTTGAAACGCCAAACCAATGTTTTGCGCGTATCGCTCCAGCTTCCCGATCTGCTCTTCGCTCGCCCCCCCGAGAATGGCACCAGCCGTGACGCTCACCTCGAGCAACGCTCCCGTCTTGTGTGCGTGAATGTACTTCAAGGTATCAATCGTCACCGTGCCCTCGTCCGCGCCCTCGGACATGATATCCACGACTTGTCCGCCGACCAACCCCTCGCTCCCGACGCACTTTCCGACGTCGACGATCACTCGAAGCACTTTATCCGCGCTCACCCCTTTCGTTTCTCTTCCGATGTACTCAAACGCGTGACTCAACAGCGCGTCACCGGCCAAAATCGCCATCTCCTCTCCGTACACCTTGTGATTCGTCGGCTTGCCGCGGCGAAAGTCGTCGTTATCCATGCTCGGCAAATCGTCGTGGATCAGCGACATGGTGTGAATCATCTCCAGCGCGCACGCCGTCGGCATCGCCACCTCCATCGTCCCCCCCACGAGTTCGCACGCCGCCAAGCACAGCGCCGGTCGAATCCTTTTCCCTCCCGCCAGCAGCGAATATCGCATGCTCTCGCTCAGGCGTTCCGGATAATGCATCGGCACCGACGCGTCCAGCGCGCGTTCGATCTCCGCGTTCACGTTCTTGATGTACGCGTTAAATTCTTGTTCGCTCGACACGTCCGGCGTCGCGCTCACCGCGCGCACGCGTCCCATCACCCGTCCGCGCGCGCCCGCGCGATCGCCGCGCGTCGGTCGCGCCCCGCGCGAGGGCGCGACGCGCGCGCGCCCCCCCATCGCGCGCGTCGCCGCCGTCGTCGTCATCCCCTAACCGCCCGTTCGCGAGCGCGTTTTGAGATTGAAAATATTCCCCTCGAACGCGCGCCGCCGTCGTCGCGCGCGTCGCGAATTCGCGTCGCCCGTCGTCGCGCGCGTCGCGTCGTCGCGCGTCCGACGCCGCCCTCGCGTCGCGCGGCGCGTCGTCGCGTCGCCCGGCGCGGGTTTTTTTTGACGGCCCGTCGACCCAGTCGGCGCTGAGTCACGACCCGTCACGCGGGGCGCGATCGACGCGTCAGATAAGGCGATCGACGATGATGCTTATCGTCAGATAAGGCGATCGATGGGATACGGCGCGCGATCGAGGATGGGGTTTCGTACTTTCGCACGCGCGCGCGGCGGTTCGAACGGCGCGCGCGACGGACCGCGGCGCGCGCGGCCGACGACGGCGACAACCGACGGCGACGGCGACGGCGATGACGACGGCGATGGGTTCGGCGCGGTGCGCGGTGCTGGGACGCGCGCGCGCGACGACGCGCGCGACGATGACGACGACGACGACGGCGCGGACGCGCGCGGGACG
>Ga0315330_10002385_pt1 | contig 12860 bp, 6 predicted proteins | sample M140m34915metaG_FD_203453 | JGI IMG/M metagenome (GOLD analysis project Ga0315330, IMG submission 203453) | Ammonia-oxidizing marine archaeal communities from Monterey Bay, California, United States - M1 40m 34915 | ecosystem: Environmental > Aquatic > Marine > Intertidal zone | place: USA...
TCCGAATTCCAACCGAGTGCAATCCTCAACAGTCACATCAGCCAAAGGCTTAAAGAAGCCAAATCGACCTCTTTCTTGATCGACCCAACTTTGACCATTTCGCTCAAGACCCTGCAGATCAAATCCCTTTGGCAAAAATTTCCCATCGATTAACTGTGCTATGACGTTGTCAGCGTCGAAAAATCTAACACCTTCGTTTGCCGCAGCCAGAGTCGCCATTTCCAACACCTGAATTCTTGCAGACAGACGATTACGTCGGGCTAGTTCGATCTGAAACCCCGGTTTAAATAGATTTCTCAAAAAGGCATTTGAAGCGAAAAATAAAATTCGATTGTTGTTTTCAACGTTAAAAGGATCTTTAGACCGAAACGCTCTGAAATCTTGCGATTCCGCAAGCGATACGCTCTTACCGTTTTGAATTGCCAAGAACTGCTTCACAATCTCAACAGAAGTAGTGATAAGATGGAAATCTCCTTTGACGACATAATACGACCGGTAAATCACTCGCTCCTCAAGCGTCGCCTTCAGCACATTTTCATTTTTCACATCGGCGCGTCTCAGCCGCGTTTCGATAAAATTTACGTCGTGTCCAGCAAACTCACGCGACTCGCTGACGCCTTGCCACACGCTGTCGATGTCGTCTATTGTTAAACCAGTATTCCTAGGGAGCCTCTGAAAAATCCGTTCCCTTGCTTCTTGGACAATTTTCTTTCGCTTGTTTTCGAAGTTCTTCCTCAGAGATTCAGTCTGGTTGGGCTGAGCTTGCAAAACGACGCCCACCCCGGCGCCGCTACGAAAATAAAAATCAGATCCAATGAGCGCAACATCGTTCACCTTCGTCCCACCAAACCACTTATCCAATGGCCCCGATTGAACGCATAACTGTTCTAAGAACTTTGATTGAACGAGATTTTTATAGCCCCGCACCGTCAACATTCGACTTAGGTCACCGCCGTACTCCTCGATCAACCCTTTGAGCCAGATTTGGTTGTTCCAATTACCAAACCTGAGATAAAAACAGCTCGCTGGCACCACCTTCGCGATTTCTTCTACGACTGGAGTTTGAGGCGACACCGGGCTTCGCTTAACCGGCAGCTCGATTGGCTGAGGCAGAGAAGTTCGCACGAGACGATCGTTCGGCAGGGGGTTCATCGATTCAGCAATTAGGTCGTTTCGGGTCGACTCAAGATCAAGCAGAACCCCAATCGTTCTAGATAATGATTTGACTTTACCTTTCTTCTTATTTTTTGAATCCTCTTTTTTGGCCGTAACTCGCCCGAGCAGCATGCTCTCCAGATAATCCTCTAAGATGGGCGGATAATCGTTGACGGCTCGCTGTGCTGCCATCGCGTCTATAAATTGCTTACGCCACTTCTTTGCGTACTTTCTTTCGAAAGGGTCGGGTTTGCATGCCTCAATTTCAACTCGCAGTTCGCGTGACTCACCGGAACCGCGCATCCTCAAACGCAGCGGACCACTTGTGTCGGAACTCTTAAATAGGAACCAAATCTTATGAGCACGGATTTGATTTCCCATTGGAATCTGCAAAAAGGTTTTAAGCTTTCTTAGAGCAGGAGCTTCCACGAACGAGTAAAAAATTCGATTATCAGCTTCAACCAATTCGGCGGCGTTAATCCGCTCAATTGCCTCGTCTCCCTCTCGCAACATAAATGTCGCATAACCGATTCCAAATTCATTTTTATTGGTGTCAGAACTGACAAACGCCCGCGCTCCGGTTAATGCAGGTTGATTGTCTTGGCGGTCGATTTCGCGAAGCGCGATCCCTCGATTATCCTGACCAATCGATATATTTGAACAAAACAGAACCGTAGAGATCGAAGCAACAAGAATTCGGTTGCCCCAAAATTGGCAACTGGCAACCAGAGGATTAAAATTTGCTAAACTGTGGGTGTCCAAAGTAAACCTCTTGAGTGATTAAAAGCGCTGATCGCAGAATGGCAATTGTCATCTGGATAACGAACAAATCAAAGCCCAAGTAAAATTTTAAACCTTGCTTCCACCATGCAACCGTACAACAACTACCCAGAATCCTACCAAGAAGCAGCTCGTATTATTCACGACTGCAATGCCATATTGATCACTGCTGGCGCCGGTTTAGGAGTTGATTCTGGACTACCCGATTTCCGTGGCACTGAGGGATTTTGGCAAGCCTATCCAGTGTTTCGACAAAAAGGTTTAGATTTTTTCGATCTGGCAAACCCAAGGTGGTTTAAGGACGACCCACAGCAGGCATGGGGATTTTACGGTCACCGTCACAATCTCTACCGTGCAACAACGCCTCACAAAGGTTTCAAAATCCTGTTGGATTGGGTTCAGAAACTCGACCACAATTATTTTGTTTTTACCAGTAATGTCGATGGACATTTCCAGAAAACAGGATTTTCAACCGAACGCATTCACGAGTGCCACGGCAGTTTTGAATTTCTTCAGTGTAGCGATGCCTGCACAACTCAAATCTGGAGTGCGGAAACGACGCATTTACAAATCGACGAAGAAACCTTGATCGCGAATCAACCAATCCCCAAGTGCCCCGTTTGCGACGCCCCAGCACGACCCAACATTTTAATGTTTGGGGACTCCGGTTTCATTCCAGATTACCATCAAACCCAAAACCAAAAATACAAAACTTGGCTTTCAAATCTTTCCGCCGAAACAAAAATCGCAATCATTGAAATTGGTGCCGGTACGGTCATCCCTACGGTCAGATCCGAATCAGAAAAAGTTGCCCGCCAGTTTAACCAACCCATGATCAGAATTAACCCGCGTGACAGCAGTGGCCCCGAGTCCTGCATCTCTATTGCTGATGGCGGCCTGCAAAGTTTATGTCAAATCGAGAATGAGCTGCGACTCATCAAAGAGTAAAACTCAGTGCATGATTGCATCAAAAATTACAAGTTGCTCTTCTCTTAGAAATTGAGTTTAACTCCGCGGCGCCTAAGATCCCTGGCCAGTTCCCCGACAGACTGATACTGAACGGCCTCCCAACCAACCGCCCGCGCGCCCTCGACGTTCTCTAAGCGATCGTCAACAAACAAACATTTTGACGGTTCAACCGCAGCGACAGCCAACGCTTTTTCATAAATGAGAGCATCCGGCTTCATGGAACCTATTACGAAACTTAAAATAAAATCATTAAATAATTCATTCAGAATTGGAAACCTTGCCAATGCGAATTCCCAATGTGCGATGCAAGTATTTGATAAAATCCCAATCGAAAAATTTACAGCTCTTAATTGAGCGATCAACGGAATCAATTCGCGGTTCAGGGAAAATATGTCACTAATCGTGTAGATTAAAAAATCGTGATCGAGATTAGAATTAGACATTTCTGAGAAACGGTCGCAAAACACCTGCTGATTAACTTCACCGCATTCAAATGCCTGCTGAAGACCAGACTCAAAAATCCACTCAATCACTAACGACGGCGACGAATCGATCGCATCCGCAATTCGAGTTGCTGCACGCGTGTGATCGAATGGGAGGATCACATTACCGAGATCAAAAAACAAGTATTGAATTTCAGCCATCCGAACTAAACTCCTACAGACATCCGACTGTTAATTATTCTCGCTCCCTCGCGTGTCCACTCAACCCAAAACGCAGCGCGAATTTTATAATTTTGAAATCGCGCGAACCCAACGCTCCCCCGCAGCGTTAATGCCTTTGCGAATTTAACAGACTAGCTGATTAATGCCATAATTTTCAACGCCGACTTGATTTCCCATCAAGCGATCGAGGATATATTGTTGTTTGCCTTTGATTTATCCGGTTTTTCAAACGGGCACGGGTTCCCAAAAACACCTAATTTCATCGGGAAATTACTGCCCACCTAGCCCCGCAGAAATCCTTACTAAACCTTAAAAATGAATTACCAAGTCTCCCGCGACCTTTCTTGGTGCGGGGACCCGATGGGACGATCATTACCATGCAATCAAAAAAACGCTCGGAAATAACTAACCTCGCCCAATTAAAAGAATCAGGTTGGAATTCCGAATCTGTGAAGTCAGAGATTCGGCGAAACTTTCTCCAACAACTTGCTGACGGCGAAGAACTCTACCCCGGCATCATCGGCTACGAAAATACCGTAATCCCAGAAATTAACATTTCTTTAATTTCTGGGCATGACATGCTGTACTTAGGTGAGAAGGGACAAGCGAAAAGTCGGTTAATGCGCGGTTTGATTCGATTTCTTGATGAAGAGATCCCTTACCTAGATATTCCAGAAGCACCGTTTCATGAGGACCCACTAAAACCTCTTAGCAGCGTTGCGAAAGCCTTCATCGCAGATCGACGCGACGAGGAAATCCCAATCAAATGGTGGCACCGCGATGATCGATTCGCCGAACGTCTATCTCCCGGAACCAAATTTGCCGACATCATTGGCGAGATTGATCCGGCGAAACTGGCAGGTGGAGCAAGTATGTCCACCGAGGACGCTCTGCACTTCGGGTTAATTCCCAGAATGCACCGTGGCATCTTCGCGATGAATGAACTACCCGAACTTGACGAATTGGTTCAAGTTGGATTGTTCAACATTCTTGAGGAAAGAGATGTGCAAATCCGCGGATATCCAGTTCGCTTCGAAATCGATGTAATGATTCTGTTCTCCGCGAACCCATCCACTTTCAATCGCAGCGGTAAAGTGATTCCGCAGTTGAAAGATCGAATTGGAAGTTCGATACAAACCCACTATCCCACCGATCGTGATCACGGAATCCAAATCACCGAACAGGAGTCCGGGATAGACCTTGATGGCGACTATCCCGTTCGAGTGCCGTATTTTATGAAGGAAATCTGTGAACAAATCACCGTACAGGCGAGAAAGTCAAAGTATGTTGACCATCAATCCGGTGTGAGCGCACGATTCAGTCTTGCGAACTACCGAACGATGATTTCCAGCGCCAGACACCGCGGGGTAATCACCGGGGAAACCCCCGCGGTTCCGAGGATAAGCGACCTCGGACACCTTCACACCTCAGCACTTGGCAAGCTGGAACTCGACTTGATGGGCAGCCATCAAATGTCGGAAAGACAGGTGCTCGACAGTATCGTTGCCGAAGCAATTCAAATTGTTTTTGAAGAGTACGTTTCTGAACATGGGCTATCCGAAATCGCCGACATCTTCTCCAAAGGAATAAAAATTGAGGTAGGAGATTTAATTCCGTCAACCCAATACGCTGACCGCCTCCAACGCGTACCGCCTGCGTGGGAAAAGGCATTTGAAATTAACGCTTCGAATGACTCGGCAGTGCGTGCCTCCTGTGTCGAATTTGTTTTAGCAGGCCTGTACTCTCTTGATAAAATCTCGCGAAACCAATCTCACGGTCATTCCTCTTACGAAATTTAGTCAACAGACCGCCTAATCGCTTTAGGATTTTCGATGGCAAACAATAAAAAAGTCGGCGGGATTGTCCAGACGTATATGAAGTACGACCCTGTTAAATTCCCCAGCCCAACACAGCCTCCGCCAGACATCGTTTCGTCTTTGATGAATCGGATGTTGGCGACGGGGGATACCCGCGAACTTACTGCCGAAGAACTTGCAAGGGCGATCCGAATTGACCCAGAACAGTTTTCAGGTTTTGGCCCGAGTATCGACCAACTGCAAGCCGCTTTGGAGGAAAGAAAACGCAAAATACTCTCCACCTACGAAACGAATTCTGTCCACCTTAAAGCGAGAAAACGATTCCAAAAGCATGCGAAAAACAGCCCGAAAACCAACCCTGAACTGAAAAAGAACTTGCTTCAAGCTGTTCAACAGGAACAACTTTACGATCTCGAGCGAATCTACTATCTCGCCGGAGACGACACGTCTCCCTTTGCCCAGCACGTCGCTCAACTGATTGCCCGGCTAACAACGAAATATGAAATTGATGAACTCGTTTCTAAGTACCATTTTACTGGAAACGAATCTTTACAAATCTCCGAAGCAATTGACGTGAAAGAAGAACTCGAGAAAATTGATGAATTACTCGAGCAATTAAAGGAGGCCAGAGACACCGCACAGATCGGAATTATCGACATCGATCAGCTTGGTGAGTTTATGGATCAGGAATCCATGCAGGCCCTCGAAGAGATTCAAAAGGCTATCGAAGAGTACGTGAAAGACATCGCCGAGCAACAAGGATTGGCTGCCAAGAACGGCAAGTTTGAATTGACACCTCAGGCTTACAGGGTTTTCCAAGGTAAATTGCTTTCCCGAATATTCAGTAACCTCAAGGAATCCAAAACCGGACGACACTCTGGAAGCATCATGGGGGAGGGGGCCGTTGAATTACAATCGACCAAGCCTTACGAATTTGGGGATTCCTTAACTCATATGGACATCCCACAGACGTTTGTAAACGCAATGCTGCGATCAGATAGTAAACTTCCAATTCGATTAAAGCCGGAAGACATTGAGATCCATCGCACTCGTAATAATCCCAAGTCCGCCACCGTTGTCGTGATGGATATGAGTGGATCGATGCGGTACGACGGACAATACATCAACGTCAAAAGAATGGCGATGGCCATGGAGGGTTTGATCCGTAGTGAATTCCCCGGCGACTACCTTAACTTTGTTGAAATGTATACCTTCGGCAAAACCAGAACCTCCGGTGAGATCATCGACCTGATGCCGAAACATGTCACCATCCACGATCCATGGGTCCAACTGAAAGTGGATATGAGTCGCGAGGATGTCAGCGAGACCATGATCCATCAACATTTCACCAACATTCAACATTCCCTCCGCTTAGCTCGTCAACTTCTCGCAAGCCAGGATACACCCAATCGGCAAATCGTCTTAATTACCGACGGACTGCCAACGGCTCACTTTGAAGACAACATGCTGTACATGCTTTATCCACCCCACCCACTGACAGAAGCCGCGACCATGCGAGAGGGTGCGTTGTGTGCTCGCGACGGAATCACAATTAATACGTTTTTAGTACCCAGCTGGTCTCAGTCCGAAGAAGATATTCGATTCGCACATCGGCTGAGCGAGCAAACCAAAGGACGTGTTTTCTTTACCGCCGGTGGGGATCTAGACCGTTTCGTCGTTTGGGACTATCTGAATCGGAAACGTGAGATTCTTGGCTGATCTTAATCGCATCAAGCCACTGTAACATTCCTAATTCACGGTATAATCTTTTTCATTTCAGGTAATGGCACCTCGTGTGTTAGACAGGGCTCCTAGAATTCCACTTCTGGCAAATCCACTCGCTCACCGTCAGCAGTTAATTCCATCCAAAAAAAAGGTCTGCTTTCTATCACGTCCTCAACCGGAGAGAAGAATTCCGCCAGCGAGGCGAATTGGTCCTTTGTTAAGCTACCGCCTTCTTTCTGAGTTCCGTTTTTTGACACAATCACTACTTGATAGGGAACGCCAACGACCTCATTTGAGTCAATGGTAACTTCGAACTGACCGTTCTCATCTGCACGAACAACAGCACCGCCTAGCCGATGGATCCGGTCAATAGCTTCATTATCCAAAGCTTGAAAGGAATCTGGGTGTACCAACGCACCTTGTGATCGTGCGTTGGGTTTTCTACTGGCCGGCAAAATCAAAACCACGGCACCACGATCTGCCTTTAGATCACCGTCATCACGATAGGCGACCGCGCCATAAACTCTGCAATCCAATGTTCGGTTAAAATCGGCCGACGTTGGCGAGGTCAACCCGCTAACCAACAACCCCATCATGAAAAAAAGGCCCGCGGTAATCGCAAGTAACAAAGCCTGTGCGTAAACCACCCAACGTGGAATTTGAATCAATTCACGAAAAGATTGCGCCTCACCTGACTCGCCTTGCCCACCCAGATTGTCACCAGAATGTCCACTTGCCATTTGCATCTCTCTCGAGTTTTTTCCAGTTGGTGTATCAAGTCTGTTCAAAATCTTTCAAACCACAAAAAACCCGATTCCCCCAACAACTTTCCAAGCCGTTATTAGTTATCTCACACCTACTCGGGAACGAAACAGAAACCTCTCTATTTATCCCAGTTTGCGGTTTGCAAAACAAGCTTATCGCGACAAGCTTATTTGGCTAAGATTGTAACAAATCGCATTGGTGACATTGTTATCCCCCGCAGTTTTGTAATGCAAACCGGATTCGATTGTAATAAATAAAGGTACTGCGTTCATCTTGATCGCGGAAACATTGAAAACAGGACGCCATGCCCATCATCCAATTGTCTGCCGCTCAAATCTCAAGTCCCACCATGCTTAATCAAAATCGGAAGACTCAAATCAAAATATCGCCAGCACACGCAAACTTTACGAAAAGTAAAACTGTCAGCAGGCCACTGATCGGTTGCGTAATCTACCTGTGCTTTTTCTTGCCATCGATATGCCTCGCACAGGCTGATCGCCCGAGGGTCGTGACCGTCGATACCGGCGTCCAATTTGAGGGTGAAGTGTTTACAGTTCGCGAACTGCGAACCTCAACGACATCCTATAACGCTTACGGTTCATCTCGTGACAACATCGTTGTGATTACCGATGGTTTGCGAAGAGTGTTCATTGGAGACAGTCACGTTTTAAATCTTGGCGACTCCGGGCAAAGTGACGAGATAAATTTTGACATCGACCAGAAATCGTATAACGGATCTGAAGGGAACGGAGCTTTCATCGGCGTTGGCCCGTTCAATCAATATGGGCATCGCCAGTTTTCGATTGGTGTTCGCTTACCTGATAAAACATCGATTCGCAGGACCTACACTCAGGGAATCACAAAGATTACCCCCCGCTATTGCGTTCTGGAAACGCTCGTAGGGAATCCTACGGCTCCCCTGAAGCAATGGACGATGCACATCGCGACGGGAACTGTACCAAAGAACATATTGAGAAACGTTTTACTTTCACGAATCAAAAACCCAAGCAAACCTGATGAGTTTTTCGACATCGCCTACCTTTTTCAGCAAATGGGCGATTACAAACTTGCCAGCGAGGAACTCCGACAGATCGAATCTAAATTCCCTGGCCTCAAAGACCAAATCCGCACCCAAAGGGATCGGATCGGCCAACTAAAGGCAAGACAAATTTTACGGGAAATCGACCTACGCAAAGACTCCGGGCAATTTGACCTCGCACTGCAAATGGCCAAAGTCCCAGCCAAAGACCGTCTCGCCGGCGAGATCAAGGCGGAATTCGATAACGTTGAATCAGAAGAATTAGCTGCCCGCAAGCAAGTGGATCAAACACGTTCGTTGGCAATTGAACTGACGAAACAGGTTCAAAATTTAAGCAACGAACAGATTGAAGCTGTTCACCGATTTCGAGATGAAATCGAAGTTGACTTAAATCGTTTCAACGAAAACCGACTTGCGGCTTATATTCGTCTCGCAAACGATGTCTCGATGCCCGCCCAACAAAAGCTCGCCCTTGCGATTAGCGGTTGGATTTTGGGGAGCAACAATGCCATTGAAAACCTTGCAGTCGTCCAGTCGATGTTCGACGTCCGCGATCTAGTTCGTGAGTATCTTGCTGAAACCACGACACCTCAACGGCGGACTGCTATTCTTAAGGAACTTGCGAGCAAAGAGTCGGGAACTCCTGCGATTCTTGACGCAATGATTCAACAGATGAAACCAATCGAACCCACCGATGCAGTTGACAACTACACAGGTGAGACCGCCATCGAATTTCAAGTTGAAGTGCCCGGCACTGCGGCTAATCCCGAGCCCGTTCAATTCCGCTGCCTGGCTCACTTACCGCCGCAATACAATCCCTATCGAAAATACCCGATGATCATCTCGCTCCCCGGCGGCACCCAACCGCTCGAGCAAAACATGGAGATCTGGTGCGGAAAATACAACCAAAAGTTAAAAATCCGCCAGGGGAATGCCCCTCGCAACGGCTACATTGTCGTCACCGTGGACTGGCGAGCCCCCGGACAAACGGGGTGGGCGTATTCTGGACGCGAACACAAAGTTGTACTGGATGCCCTGTATCGAAGCCTCAGAATGTTCTCAGTTGATTCGGACCGAGTTTTCCTATCAGGACACAGGGAGGGCGCTGACGGCGCCTATGACATTGGGATTTCCCATCCAGAGCATTGGGCCGGGATTGTTGGCTACTCCGGTACCTTTGCCAAATACATCAATAAGTATTGGGACAATGTCCATGTTCAGCTACCGCTGTATTGCGTCAATGGCCAAAAAGATGTCGTCTCCATTGCAAAAATGGAATTCGCAATCAACAAATGGATGCGTCCTAAATACATAAACCCAACGATCGTTCAATACATTGGACGCGGCAACGAATTATTTATGGAAGATCTTCCCTTCGCTTTTAAATGGATGAAGGGGCAGAAGCGACCTTGGCCCGATCGCGGCGGTTTTGAATTCACGTGCAATGCTCTACGACCTTGGGATACTTATTTTTGGTTCTTCGAACTCAAAGGAATCCCTGAAGACCGCATCGTTCGCCCCGAACTGTTTAATCAAACAAAGAAATTCAACAAGGTCGAAATTTCCGGCGAAATCAGCAGCCCCAACAGTTTTCGGCTTGGACCCGCCAGCATGGCGATCAAGTCCGACTCAACTCTTTGGCTGTCCCCCCAATTTGCCGACCTCAATGAGCCAATCCAAATCCGGGGGCGAGGGAATTTCAAAGGCTCCGTCACGCCCTCTCGAAAGACGATTCTCGAAGACGTCTTGCGACGAGCAGATCGCGAACACATCTATCACGCAAAAGTCGATTGCATCAATGGAACCTGGACAACTTCCGAGTAACTCACAATGACGCGGCAACCGGGACTAACGCTGCTGCGAATCGCCTGACTTGTCACTTGTCTTCTGAACCACCTCGGTCAACGCCTTTTTTTTTATGATGCACCCCGTGATTCGCCAACCGTCTTCGTGAGTCTCCATGACCCAACCCATCGGCCCAAAATATGGGGCGATGCTAACTTCATAATTTTCGGGTAATTTCGATCCGTCTAATTTTTGCTTCCGCACGGCGTCCGCATCAACTTCTTTTCCTTCTGCTGCCGCTTTTTCTTCGGCCTGTTTCTTGAATACTTGATTGACGATTCTCGCAAGCACGGTTTGCGACGACGCCATTTCACCGCGTCGAACCATCTCGTAGTTGGCTTCTAGAGCAAGGTCCATTCGGCCGAATTGACGCCAGCATACTGCTGATCCATCGGTCAATTTATCGATCGCCGTTTTGACTTCGATATAGTCCGGTGCACTCGCCAATTTTGACTTTTTCTGACTAAGAAGTTTTCTGAGATACCCCTTGTCATTCGCGATCAATAAGTTGCCACCATGAACAACAAAATACTTTTTCGCGAACAGTTGAAAGGCCGGTTCCTCTTCCTCTTCTTCTTCGTACTCTAAATCACCCGGCAATTGGAAACCATCGAGATCATCCGGCAACTCTTCTTCCATTGCGGCAGAATCGACTTCAATTACCTTGATTCCACCTAAACTGATCACTTGGCCATTAGTCGCCCTTCGCAGACTTTCAAACACGAAATCAGGCTCGTCCTTTACGGGAATACCAATGACGACCCGCTCGCTTGTCTCTGCAATCGGACGCTCAACAGCAGAGGCGATTGTCAAACGGTTATCCAGCAAACCAACCAGTTTCACGATATCCAGCTGCATATTTGGATCGACCTTGAAATCATTCAAAGTCCGCTCGAATGCGCCTTCTTCGTCTAAAAACCCGTCGTACAAACCACCGACACTGCCAAGGGCATCAGAAAAATCCCAGTTACCAATGACTAACGCCGATGCTTCTTTGGGAACCCAGCTCGCAGGTTCCAGCGGTTTAGAATTTCCGGCGAAATTAAACATCTTGAAAATTTGATCACTGTTATCGATCTTCTGGCCGCGAGGTGCGTAGGTGAAACTGCGGTGGAGCAGTTCGTGCTCTCCCGTTGCAACAGAGACATTGCCTCCCATCGCCTTAAACGCTCCAAAGCCCTGATCCTTGAGCACTTTTGAAAAGTCGTTTCGAGCCTGTAGATCCCCGCGTCGCTCGTCCTCGAGAGCCTGTGCCAACTGGATGTAACCAAAAGGATCTACGTACCAACGAAAGTGGGCGTCAAACTCATCTAGATTCGTCTGCTTCATGATCCCCTTAAACGAATCCAAAGAAGCCAGCGTCTCCGCTTTTTGGATCTGTTGGGGCGCGTTCAAACGACCTAGCACGTCACGGAAAATGGTTTCGTTATCAGAAACTAACATCCATCCGTTGACCACCGCTTGATGATTCGTGGTGCTGAAACGGACAGGTTTTTGATGCTTAAGTACCGCTTTCGTTGTGGGAACTCCATTGATTTCCTTCTCTGAAACCTCAGCTCCCTTTTCCTTAAGCATTGCATTAATTTTCTTCTGCAAGGCCTTCGCTTTGTCCTCGGTTTCAGACACATCGACCAAAACAACAAGCCCGTGAGTGCCTTTGGCAATTTGCTTTCCGGTTACGTCAGGCACGACCCCCGCGATACAAATTTCACCCGTTTGAACGGCGTCCATATCGTCGATCTTCAGTCCTAAACTAACGTTCTGCCTATTCATCAAATCCTTAACTTGGTCAGCCAAGCTATCGATGAATGGTTGAATCGCCGGATCTTTCGAGAGTGTGCCAAATTGGGTCGCTTTAAATTGCTCTTCGAGCTTGACCGGATCGGGAACCGAAATCCAAAACTTCGTTGATGCTGGAAGAAACTGCTCGCTACCGACAACTGGCTTTGCTGCAATTTTTGGTTCCGGCTTTGCGGGCTTCTCATCTGCCGCAGGCTTCATGGGGGTTTCTGCTTTCGCAGTTCCACCAGCTGCATCCTTCGCCGGAACCTGTTTAGCCTCTTTTAGCTTGGGATCCTGTTCCGCTTTCTTTTCGCCTTT